>Ga0209700_106994_pt1 | contig 16614 bp, 5 predicted proteins | sample SiratroredBW_FD_187528 | JGI IMG/M metagenome (GOLD analysis project Ga0209700, IMG submission 187528) | Root nodule microbial communities of legume samples collected from California, USA - Siratro red BW (SPAdes) (version 2) | ecosystem: Host-associated > Plants > Roots > Nodule | place: USA...
TATTAATAGGTTGAATGATATTATTATTTTTATTGTATTATTTAAATATACATTAAATATATGTTAGTAAGGTGAATGATATTACTATTTTTATTTTATATATATATATATATATTTAAATATATGTTTAATGGTATAATTTGACGTTTATTTTATTTATTTAATTGAAATATAAATTTAAAATGAAAGTTTCAATTATAAATAATTATTTTATTTTCAATTAATATATTATACACATATAACTTCACTTAAATATTAATTCAGGTAGACATCATCTCAAATCATTAATACATGAATAGTCAGTGTCTTATACAATTTCTTATATGTTTAAATGAAAATTTGTATGCTTAAATGAAACAGTATTTAACTATAATCATTTATTCATAATAAAATAATATCCAACTTACACAAATTTGTTATAAAAAATCAAATTTTTATCTCTACTCTAACTCAGTATAATAAAACAAGTATAATACATGGAATTTTATTTTTTTTTAAAAACACATTCAGCACAAGCAAGCACAAGAATCATTTTAAAGTTTAAGATGTAAATAAGATAAGTGTTGCAAAGTTTAAAAAAATCTCTTTACATATTAGTTTTGCCTTTTATTCATATGAAGAAAATGGATTTTTGTTTGAGAAGTTTATTAAGGTAGATATGCCTTAAGAAAATTATATCCATTTTGGGATACTTGAACAAAAATAATTTTGATTTTAAAATTTTAGGTATTTGTGGTTAAAATAAATTTAGTTTCTCAATGTTTGGTTAAAGGAGTGTCCAAACTTTAATAAACACAATGATAAGTGCAACAAAACAAACAAAATAACTTGCAAAAAAAAACTATTTAGGATTTAAAATTTCCGATATTCCAAAAAAGAAAATAAAAGTTGTAAGCAGAACATCCACAAATAATCAAAAGCCTCTAAGAGGTATTTGGGTTTAGAGAAGAAAAAAAGGAATGATGAACATTACAACAAACACAAATAGAACATGTTCTAATATATTGACAGACTGATACAATACATTATCTATAATTGCTTTTTGGTATTGAAGACACTTCAAGACAGTATCATTTCATGTTATTTTTTTTTTTCAATGAACTCCAACAAAGGGGAAAATTGCTAAGATTAATATATAAACAATAACTTGGATTTAGTTATTGACTTGTCATATGAATTTAAAGGTCCAAATAATGTATAAATAGATTTCAATATTTTGAATAGACCATTGCATACAAACAAGCTATAGAAAATAGATGAATTGAAAGGAAATATTTTTTTTTTCTGTCATATAAAAATTTAAAATATACATAGAACATAAAAAGACAATCATCCCTTCTATTTCATTCAAATGCTTAATCCCAAATCATTTCATTCAAATGCTTAACATACAATTTTTTTTTTATTATAAAAAGTATACTTTCACTCTATTAATTTTAATTCATTTTACTCCAAATGAAAAATTAGTATAATTAAAAATGCAATTTCCACTAAAACACAGCCATTGCCTATTTAAGTTTGCAATATAGAAGTAAATAAATGTTTTTTCAATCATTTCCAAATTTGATAGAAAATAAATTAGTTTTTTAGGGTGAAAGATAAATTATTCTTACAACCAGTGTATTTTCGCATTTATTTAAGATAAAAAAAATAAAAATCACAGTCGCATGAATAAAAAACGGAAAGTATTTATTTAAACAGTTTTTGTCCTTCACGCATCACATAAACGAGAGAAAAAGAAAAGAAAGAAAAATCCTTCAAACAAAGAAAGAGATTGAGAAAACCTAGATGGATCAAGCAAAAGAATTTCTTCCATTTTGCCAATGCGATGTGATCGTGGTCCACCACTTGTGGTAGAACCAAATCCTCTATTCACTCCGATTTCATTTCGTTAATCTCCTCTTCACCTTCCACGTCTTCTCGCGGTTGCCGGGGGCACCTCCTCCGTCATCGCCGCCGCCGAGTTCCTGTCGTTGCAACCCTAATCATCGCCCGTAGTGAAATCTGAGATTGCAGACCTCTGTGTGTGCCGAATCTTGATGAGCGATGGAGTTGGCACAACTAGAAGCATTGTGTGAGAGGCTGTACAATTCGCAAGACTCGGTAGAACGTGCTCACGCGGAGAACACACTGAAATGCTTCTCCATGAACACTGAATACATTTCCCAATGCCAATACATACTTGATCATGCCTTGACACCCTATGCATTGATGCTGGCTAGTTCCAGTTTGTTGAAACAAGTCACTGAACACAGCCTTGCCTTGAAGCTTCGCCTAGATATATGTATTGTTTCTCTTTATTTCACTTTTGTCCCCTCTTCGGTGACTCAAAATGCTGCAATTCTTAGAACTATTTTTAATGCATGTTAGGGACGTACCTCATAAACTATCTAGCGACCAGAGGACCTGAGTTACAGCCATTTGTGACTGCTTCTTTGATCCAACTTTTGTGTCGAGTCACAAAGTTTGGATGGTTTGATGATGACCGATTCCGAGACCTGGTCAAAGAATCAATGAACTTCTTGAGTCAGGTGATATAAAATCGATTGTTTAATTTGCATGCAATACGGTATCTTGTATCGAAAGAAGATTTTCTGGACTCAAGTAAAACACGAAAACCTTGACATTGTGGCCAAAATGGCGGTTGCGTCCTTTTTAAACCACGAATGTAGTCAATTGTAGATTTATATCTCCTAAACTAAAAAAGGTTTCTCAGTTTACTTGAATTAGTAACCCTGAATTCCACTTCTGATTTTGTCACCTTCCCAAATGTGTAGTAACTGGGTACATAAGCTATTATTCTTTATGTTATGACCAGTTAATTTTATCACCGCTAGTAATTGCTTTGGTTTCTGCAACTTTTTTCTTAAATCCTATTAAGTTAACAAGAAATCAGTATGTAATCTGAAATTGTTGCATTGCTTACCATCTCAACTGGTAGATTTCTGTTTCTGGAACATGTTGCTCATAACATATTTTTTCAACCAGGCAACACCAGGTCATTATGCCATTGGTTTGAAGATCCTAAGTCAGCTTATCTCTGAGATGAATCAGGTTAGAGTTTAACTTGAATATCTGTAGTGCGGACATTACAAAATACTATTGTCACGGGTTTGTGCTTGTCTGTGTCTGTTTATGGAGTCCATCCAATGATCTGGACATTGAACAGTAAAAATGAGGGCGGGATGTTGGTCCCGTGCCTTCTTTTGGGGAGTGGGGGGATGTTGAGTAACAGAACGGTTTTCTACTGGAGAAGTTGTACAACAGATAAAATATTCCTTGATTATTTACCACACAGATTTAAAGTAGTCAGTTGAGGCTGCTGTTTTAATGTTCTTATGTTATTGTTTTCTGTATGTACTTATTTATTTACTAGAGTATTCATACTCATAATTTTATAATCTTGTCATGCTTCTTTATATTAAAAATGATTTGCTTGTCACTCATTGTATCTTTTTTTTTTTGTTTATAACAATATGAAATTTTACTTTAAGTGATATTTAAAATGAGTGTAAGATCCTTTGAAGTTTGGGAAAGTATCTGTCTTGGGTTCGGGGAATTTCTCAAGATTCCTTGGAAATTCCGGGGTATAGGATTTTTTTTCCTTCTAATTGAGCCAATATACTTGTATCTCTTATGTTGTCAATATGGCTGGGTAGGTTATGAGATTGGTCGATTTATGATCTCGCATTCTTGTCCTGAGTTTGATTGTGCATCGCATCATGTTGTGCATGGGTGAGACTGCAGCGATATTGTGGCAAAATTGTGAAATCTGATGAATTTCATGATCCTGCAAGCTGGTTTTCAGTTGGGTTGAACAACCCAGTATATTAAAACCCCCCCTTTTTTACCTTTTCTTCTCCCTAGTTTCTGTATAGCTTTCAAGACGCCTTAGTACATTTGTGCCCTGTTCTCTCTCGAACATTTCTCTACCTCTCTTGTCTGTTTTGTATGTCATCTCTCTCGACCTTCTTTATTGTCTTGCAGATTCCATGTGTCCTGCACATCTTAAGCTGTGACTTATTTGTTTATGTAGACTTATTTGAGATTTAATTTTCTCAAATAGATCATGTTGATACTTGAGATTTTCTATGGTCCATGTACAGTACTCTTGTTCTTTTAGTGGGATCCTAAACTAGTCTTTCCTTTAATGTTGTCATCTCTCTCTCTTTCTCTGTACATGTGTATATATCTGTACGTATGCATACTTTTATATTTTAGTTGGATCCTATGATCCTACATTTTATCACTTTGCAACCTACTCCTGATTCTAGGGATCTTGATGTTAACAACATTTGGTATCTGTGTGAATGTTTCTTGAGGGTTAGAGCTAAGGGAAATTTTATAATTGATACTTTTTGTTTCTATTGCACTTTTATGGGTTTTCGTGTTGTCACATATCCATTAATGAGTTTAAAGCGCTGGTCATGTGTGAATATATGCTTCATGAGGTCACACTGAAATTTGTGCTAACCTCATTCCAAAGGTTTATGAAAATTGAATGACTGTTGGTTATACTTTTTGTTAGGTCCCTGTTAATAATAAAAAAAAACTTATCTGGCGAATGATTTTCATAATCACTTCTCCTCGTTTTTTATTGTTCTTTGATCTCTTATATCTTAAATCCTTCCTCAGGCTAATGCTGGTATGCCTGCAACAAATCATCGAAGAGTTGCTTGCTCCTTTAGAGACCAACATCTTTTTCAGATATTCCAGATATCTTTAACATCATTGGGTCAGCTGAAAAATGATGGTAATAATGGAATACTCATACGCTTAATTTCCTCCTCTCTTTTAGTACCTTGTTTCTTACCTTTTTCCATCATGATGTTGAGACTTGAGATTGTATAATATACAGTTGTCAATCAATTGCAAGAATTGGCACTTGCTCTTTCTTTGAAATGCTTATCATTTGATTTTGTGGGGACATCTGTTGATGAAAGTTCAGATGAGTTTGGCACAGTTCAGGTATCTGTTTTTTCTTTATTTAAAAGTTTTAATTTTCGGGAAGTATCACACAAGTTTTTTTTTTTTTTTTGTTGGTTCATCTACTATCTTATAATATGGTGGTTTGCAGATTCCGTCACCTTGGAAGCCTGTTTTGGAGGATTCTTCAACACTACAAATATTTTTTGATTACTATGGCATTACAAAGCCCCCTCTTTCAAAGGAGGTCAGTATATGCTTTTGTTTCAATGATCATATATTTCACATTTAGATCTTGAAGTTCGCCACAACTAAAATTTGAATCTTTTTTGCTTTTTGGAAAATTGTGTATTACTTACATTGATTATAGCCCCCTTAATTGAGAAATATCATGTGAGAGCACTTGTTTAACGTGAATGATCAAATTTGATTATAGCCATTTTAAGTTAATATGCTTTCTACATATATCTATGTTATAACATAGTGTTAAATATCAAGGGCATATATGATTTATGTACTGCCATTTTATTTCTTACTTTTCTGGGTTAATTTAATTTATTGTCATTCAAAGAATTTTGTCAAATCATCAATGTTCATTAGTTTTATTTTCTTTTGTGACCTATTTGTAGGTTTTATCCTACCACTTGTTAGACTTCGAACTTATAAACGTAGGCTAGTTATTTGAGATCTGAAATTGGCAATGATGACATAGTCTTTAGAATGGAAAAAGTGTTGGCCAAAGCATGATTAGATGCTATTTAAATGTTTGAAAAATTAATTACAATGTTATAATGAGGCAAAAGTAAGCATGGTTGATGTTTTAGTAGTTTTCGTGTTATACTAAGTTGAAACAAAAACCTGTTATTCTGAAAGAGGATGACTGGACACTTCTTGGAAAATTTTCTGGTGGGATTCCTTGGTTGTTGCGGAAATGTTGTATGCTGTAAAGAAGGTGTCAATTGAACGTTAGTGAGATATTTTAAATGTTTATTAGGTGGGGGTGGGGTATGCTGTAAAGAAGGTGTCAATTGAACGTTAGTGACGTATTTTAAATGTTTATTATATGGGGGGTGGGGGTGTAGAAAAAGATATACAACTGAATCTCCAGTTTGTAGACTACCAAAAAGTGAACATGATCTCCTTTTTCCCTAGGAGCAATAATTTTCTTTCTTGTGAAATAAAAGAATAATTTTATTTGAAAGGAGAAATAAAGGAGTTGAAAAAGGAAGAGGGTGTCTATCAAAAAAAAGAATGACAAAGATGACTTGATCTCTTAACCATTATAAGGCAAAATATATAAAGCGCTCATACAGCTTACAGCCTTCGCATAGCACCTCCCTTCTTCCATAAGTATCTCAGACTTAGACTACCTTTCTCGTTACCTGTATTGGGATTCCTATTGTAACCTCCAGAATAATAAAAGTTAAAACAGAAAAGGGAAATGAAAACAAGCAAACTGGAAAATACTCTTCAATCTCCTGGCATGTGTGACAAAGAGGAGCCGTGAGATCAAGAGGAACAGGAGACATTGACACTTTTTGAAAACCTTTGTGAATAACTTTGCCAAAACCTTTTGATGGTATTGAAAATTTCAAAGTTAACACCCTAAGCTTCACCAAAGTAAGGCAGTGAAAGGTTGTGGGGCAGTGTAAAATAATATTTCTTTATGAAATCAAGCAATGCACCTCATGGAGAAAAGTTATTATTCAACATTACCTCATCCTTTGCATTACATTTTACTTGAAAATTAAGTACCACACTAATGTATTATTGAGGTATTAAATATGATATCTTTTGTTGAATATTTTTCAAAATTTTATATTATCACTTATATTAGATGATAATTTGTTTGTTTATTTTGCAAAATTGAGAATTTGGGTATTTCTTGACTAACGATTGGTTAATGCTTATTTTATTTTGTGAAATTTTCTTATTGATGGTTCATCGGCCTGTACTTTTGAACCTTCTTTCTGTCTTAGGCGTTAATTATTTTTCTTTCCAGGCACTGGAGTGCTTGGTGCGACTAGCGTCTGTAAGACGCTCTTTGTTTACAAATGATGCTGCCCGTTCTAAATTTTTGGCCCATTTAATGACAGGAACCAAAGTAATCCTGCAAACAGGGCAAGGTGTTGTAGGCTTGTTACTTCCTCACTTGTTTTGTATTGTAATGACAAACTGGAAATATTATCTTCCATTATTATACGTGAAAGGAAAAATGTCTATTGTTTTCAGTTTTTTTGGATTTCTTGTTATTTATTCATTATGAACAACATTAAATAAGACAGAACATGTATCTATCTTAATTTCTTTTTGTGCATGTATTTGTCATCATGACAATTTATTCTGTCTTGGCTTGTTCAATCTTGCTGCCTCTTCAACAAAACAGTCAGTTATTTCCTGCCAGTGTAGGAAGTGAGAGTTTGTAAAATGCTCTTACTCGACCTAGGTAAAAAGCTCTTGGGTGAGATTTTGTAATTACAGGTGAAATTGGGCTGCACACATGGTTATCATTTATAAGCCATTAATCAGAAATAGATTAGTTGAATTTAAGATTCAATGTACTCTATTTTTCAGTGGCATTATAAGGGGAAAGGCATAGTAAATCTCTCTAGGTTCAGCAAAGCAAAAAAATGTTGTGAAGAAAGAAGCTATATACACGACAAACATTGGCCAGACTTGCATATACATTTTGAAGCTCTACTTAATACTTTATTTCCAATTCATGTTTTTGCCCTCTTGTTTTACATTGGCTATGCATTTACAATTTCATATGTGTTGGAAAGCAGGTCTTGCAGATCATGATAATTACCATGAATTTTGTCGTCTTCTTGGTCGTTTCAGAGTGAATTATCAGGTAGACTTGTGTGCGATTTTTCCCTCCCTTTGTGGTCTATCTACTGGTTTCTATTTCTAATTGGTAGTAATGCAATGTACATAAGCAGGGACATGGGGTTCATGCAATGGAGGCTAGGTACATACTTTGGCTTAGAAGTTAGATGGGCACTGTACTGTGTGCACCATACAAATTGCCCCTAGTAATTCTTGTGGAATTTTAAACTTCAATACACACCATGATAGGATAGTAACTTCAAAGATTGACTATAGTTTTTATAATTACTTTGCCACTGTTTATTGCAGTTAGCCTGAAAATCAACCTTAAATTATCTCTTTCCCAAAATTGCTGCCTCCAAACCAGGAGGAAATTGACTCTTCTAATTTGTTGATACGTGGAGAATTATGTTGAAAAACTTTAGAGGAATATTTCTGCATGTTCTATAATTTATTTCATCCGAACAACCTTGTAATACTTTTTTCCTCCATTTGCCTTGAACTTGATACCTAAATTTGTAAGCTAAATGTTTGCAGTTATCGGAGCTTGTTAATGTGGAAGGCTACAGCGACTGGATACGTTTGGTTGCAGAGTTTACTCTCAAATCTTTGCAATCATGGCAGGTTAATTATTGTGTTGCTTTAGAAAATTTCCAAGAGAATACATGATATATTGCGGCTCAAAATCACATTCTGAAGTCTTTTTGAGCAATTTATCTTTGGGATGTGGTGGCAGTGCCAGGAAACAATTCAGGACTACGTCTTGTGATAATTATCAATAAGATATACTTCATGAGTTAATTAGGTTTCTACTGATTTTTTGCATGTATATTTTGAAATAGAGGTATTGATTAAGCTGATATTTTCTCGTCAGTGGGCAAGCAATAGTGTGTACTACCTCTTGGGGCTGTGGTCTAGATTGGTGTCTTCTGTTCCATATTTAAAAGGTGATGCACCAAGCTTACTGGATGAATTTGTTCCCAAAATTACTGAAAGTTTCATCACGTCAAGATTCAATTCAGTACAGGTATTTCCAATTATCCATGCATGCTTTACATGTGGCCTGCTGCATAGTTACAGGCTGTTTGGATTTAATTTTAAACATCTCTTTATAAGACATTTGTCATAAATGTAATATCTTCTGTCTGTTTTATATAGGCTGGATTGCCTGATGATCTTTCTGAGAACCCCTTAGACAATGCAGAACTTCTTCAGGATCAATTAGACTGCTTCCCATACCTATGTAGATTTCAGGTATCATCCATATTCAATATTTTCATTCTTCTATTTTTAATAAAAGAAGAAATTTATAAGGCAAAAAGGCTATAAAAGGAGAATATGACAGAGCAGTAGAATAAAAAGCTAAAACAAACAGGAATATTAACAAAACAACTGTCCATCTTCCGTGCTTCTTTAAAGTGATAAAGACTTGATATAATCTTATTAAGTAAAAAGATTTGATCTTGGTGGGAACTCATGAATTCCAAATAAAGTAATTCTGGATCGAAGCCTAAGTTACTGAGATAAAAAACGAAGTTGCAATAAAAGAAGAATTAAACAAGTTTTAGGTCCCTAATAGACTGATTTTTGTTTTTGAGTACCTACCCAATAAGGTTTTTGTTCAAATTAGATACATAATAAATTAACCAATTTGGTTTAAGTCTTTTCTGTTACCTATATCAGTTGCATTGTCTATTTTTCCATTAAGTTATCCCATGTGTAATGTTGAACAATAATCAATATTAAATCCCTTCCGTTACCTGTATTGAGATGACACATCACCATATGATGCAAAGCATATCGGTCATTATGATAAAAAATATTGAGGGGCAAAAGAAAAATTTAAAAATGTTTCATGGACTTAAATCAAACTAAATATTGAATTAGGGACTTTAACAAAAATGATTAATTTATTAGGTACCCACTTTAAAATCGAAAAATTTATTGGATACTCAAAGCAAAAATTATATATTGGGAACCAGAAACTTAGTTTTATTCATAATCATATTCTCTTTAAATTCGTTATATTGAGCAAAGTGGCTATGAAGCTACACAAAATTGTGTTAATAGAGTGTTTTTGTATAAGTATAACACCACTCTAGCCTTGTAACCGACTGAAGTTAGGTAGTGACCATCAAGAGGCAACTTTGATTTAATTTATCATACTGAATTCTAATCTTTTGTGTATAATCAAAGAATGAGATAGATATCACGGTTGTTACTCATTTGCTGCAGATAGGAAATTCTTTATTCATTCTTAAATACTTTTTTTGGAATTCTGCTGCAATTTATTCAACTGTGATTGTTTGACTCATTTGTATTCATTGTGCAGTATGAAAGCAGTAGTTTATTTATAATAAACGTAATGGAGCCAGTCCTGCAAATATACACGGTGTGGTTATAGCTTTCACTGAATGCTGCCAGTTACCCTTTTGTTTTTTTGTTGAGAGAATTAGTTATAAATTGATGTTTAACTGTTCTCAATGACAAAATAGGAAAGAGCAAGATTACATGTTCCTGATAACAGTGACCTCAGCGTGATTGAAGATAAACTTGCTTGGATTGTTCATATCATTGCTGCAATTCTTAAGATAAAACAATGTACTGGTTGTAGGTAAAAACCTCTTTGGCTCTTGCCTTTTTTCTCTTGGAATGACGTGGATCATCAAAGAAGTTCTGACAGTGTTCATAGCTTATCAAGTATCAACTTATTTGTAGTCTTATTTTCTTGGGCATTTATATATGCAGTTTGGAATCACAAGAAGTGATTGATGCTGAACTTTCTGCTCGAGTTTTGCAGTTGATAAATGTAACTGACAGTGGAATACACAGCCAGGTACTGGCACAACATTAGTTTTTGGCATTTGGCAATTCTTTGTAAATTAACATGATGTCATTTAAATTTAATTGCAAAATTCTTTGGTTGTAAGTTAGGACATCCATGTTAGTATCTTGTATTTGTGTTGTTGGCTGAAGGATGATCTATTGTTTTCTTTAGTATAAATAATTTTGGTATGAAAGTATTTTGTTTAAGAGAGTAGCGGAATACATAATTTTGGTGAGCTTAAGCCATCCTTGCCTCAACAAAAAAAATGTGCAGAAGAACAATAGAAAAACTGAATGTCAAAATCCTGCGGTAAAATCCTTGTAAAGTTCATGCTCTCAAAGGATTGCTTGAAGTGCATATTACCGCAAATTTGGCCTTCCTACCAAAACATTTGAACTCTAGGGGATCAAATTAATGAAACTAACCTACAAAGGGTGAAGTTGATAATTAGGGTATCTTCCAGTGACTAAAACACAGTTTTACTCTATTTTTTATTGCAAAGTAAGGTTCCTCTATGATAAATGAAAGTCTTTTTATTTTTCTCCTTGTAATTGATTTTCACATGCAACTGGTTGAAATCACTTGGTCTATTGGGGAACTACCAGTCATAGTATTCTTCTATTTATGCAATTACAGAATGGAATCTATGTCTTAATCTTATTTTGTTTATTATTTTTGTTTTTCTTGATGATAAATTTAGTCAATGTTGTGGTTCAGAAGAATGAATTTCTTATCTGTTTGTGTTTTTGGCATTTGACAGAGATATGGTGAGATAAGCAAACAAAGACTAGATAGGGCAATTCTTACTTTCTTTCAGCATTTTCGAAAGTCTTATGTAGGAGATCAGGCTATTCATTCTTCCAAGGTAATAAAATATTTTAATTATTGAGAATAAGACAGTTTGCATGGATGTACCGACTTTACAGATATAAAATGTTCATTTTAAAAAATTGTAAGTATGGGTACGTTAAAAACTTTATAATTTTTTTATTGATTGATATTTATATACAGACACATGCACACGAATGTATGTATTATGCAGGAAAGGAACTCATCTAATAAAACATGGCAGAATTATATAAAAGATAAAAAAAATCGTGTAAATTTCAGATGATGTAAAAGGACTAATATATTTGTAAATTGTTAAAATATTTGTAATAAAAAAGTTATCTAGCTCAAATTGATGTGCTAAATCCTCCTGTTGCGTATTGATGCTGTTGCTAGTTGATTTACTTTCCCAACTTGCTATCATTACCACGTGTTACTAGAGACGGCACTTTTCTCTCAATATGCTTGTGATAATTAATGAGCTTAAATGAGATTGTAGAATAATGCTATTGAGAGAGAAGGAAAATGTCTAATTTTAACTGAAAGTGATCTCTTGTACTTGAGGCATACCTAGGTGTACCCAGTTACATTAATCCTCGTATGTACATACCCCAGACATAGCCAATATGTAACTGTTAGAAGTCTGCACCTGTTCATTTATATATTTTATGTTGCAGCAGTTATATACCCGGTTATCTGACCTTCTTGGCCTACATGATCATCTATTACTGCTGAATGTTATTATTGGCAAGATTGTGACTAACCTTAAGTGCTACACAGAGGTATTTTTTATAGCTTGTGTCTTTTTTCTCATTTAATTTTTTTTCCTTATTTAACACACTAATTGTGTTTGTGCTTATTTCAGAGTGAAGAGGTCATTGATCACACCTTGAGTTTGTTTTTGGAGCTTGCATCTGGGTTAGTTTTAGTTGGATTGAAGAGTATTAGCTATCTCTTTTGTAGTTAGGACAAGCCACTAGAATTAACTGATTTCTCTTGTTACAGCTACATGACTGGAAAGCTACTTCTGAAGTTGGACACAGTGAAATTTATTGTTGCCAATCATACGGTAGAATATCCTTTTTGTCATTCGTTCGTCAATTTCTCTTGGATTATCACTTCGCACTAGCTAAAATTGGCAGCTGATGCACTGTCATATAAATTGTGAATGGAAATTGAGCTTTACATGACACAATCCATCATAATTCACAAGTGACTTAAATAAGAGTGGTGTAATATGGAGTTGTATAGTATACAGTCAGCTCTTTCTTTTTCACGCTCAATATGTAAATGTTGATCAAGATTTTTTCTTGGGTTACTTTTTTGGTTAAAAGTTTATTTGGATGGGTATTATCTAGACTTCTTTTCGAATATATCTAAGTGTTCAATTAGGTATTCTATACTATCTAGACTTATTTGGAGGATTTTTCTTCTCCTTTTGGCTACACCCTCCCCATTTTCCTTCTAATTTAGTTCTCTCTCTTTTGAAAAATGATATACAATGATTTTTTTAGATTGGACAGTAGTGTTGCATTTCTTCCCTCCCTCTCTACTCCATTGTATTTCTCCACATTTCTTTGTTTATAGAATTATATTTCTGTATCTTTTTCTAAATTCTTTTTCACTATAATTAATCTCAGAGGGAGCATTTTCCATTTTTGGAAGCAAAAAGATGCACTCGCAGCAGAACTACATTCTATTACACTATAGGCTGGTTGATATTCATGGAAGATAGTCCCGTGAAATTTAAATCTTCAATGGATCCACTCCAGCAGGTACTCTGCTACTCTTCTCATTAAAATGCTTGTATAGTCATTTTTTAAATCTCAAGTCTCTACTATTTATTGGGGATTGGATTGTGCAGTTAGTGAAGTATTTTCACATTGCTGGATATATAAATATGACTGGATTTTATGTTTTGCATGTGATGGCTGTTAATCTTTATGCGATTTATAATTTATTCATCGTTTGATATAGATTTTATCACTCAAAATTGCACATTAAATTTGAATAAGCACCAAACATTAGACATTCACATTATGAAATAACATACATTTGATTTAATGGGAAAGAATGTCTGGACTGAAGTAATGGGGATCTGTTCTATAGCTGGTGATTTTCCCTGTCCTACAGGACCAGCATTATGAAAACTGTATATAAAAACAGTTATGTGAAAGCCTAAAAATGGGCGAGGGGAAGAATGGGTAACGATAAGATGAAGAAGAAAGAGTCGAATGACCTCAATTCTCCGTCCAAATTCCCCTTTTTGATATATCTAGTGTTGATTAACTATAGAGGACTGCTTGTAATTGTGTATCTTGTACACACGCGAATATTTTTATTTATAGTGAACAAAATCAGTAACTAATAATGACAAATATTATTCATTAAGATATTTCAGTATTTGATGTAATCAAGTCATATCATATTTCTCTATTTAATGTAGTCGAATCATATCATATTTTTCTATTTAACGTAGTTAAATCATATCTTTAACAATCCACCTCAAGCTAAAGCATATTTATCATATTAGTCAAGGCTGCCAATTGTCATTATGCTTGTGATAAGGACTTGGGCGTCGTAGGATGCATAAGTCATAAATCGAGTTATATGGGATGCTCAGTGCTGTATTTGAGTCTTGGTTCTCCCCCTTTAAGAGCTAGCTTTAAAGGGTGAAAAGGTATCAGAGTTGGTTGCCAGTGTCGTGAAAAGGATACATATGAAGGTTTCTGATTGGTGAGGGTTTTAACTAACAAAGAAGTTGAGTGAAGTGTCACAGAGCAAATTATTGTAGTGATAGCCACCAAAATATTAGCTCTCAGGAGCTATGCTACGATAGGTCCTTAAATATTATGGATGCCTAAGTCCTATATGAGTAGTGCGAGATGCTTGGTTGAGTATTTAAATGCATGAATTTCTTCCTTAATAGCTTTTAAGGGTGGTTCTGAAATGTTCAGGAGCTTGTCAGCTTATGCCTTATCTTTTTGAATACCTTCTTTTTTATTGGTTAGTGAAGCATAATAGCAATTGTTGTGTATTTTATTGTGTTGATTATAACATCTAGATGGGTTTTTCTTATAAGTAGTTGCTTAGCCTTGTGGTCTTAGATGAACTCCGCATATAATGTTGCCTCCTCCCTTTTTAGGTTTTTCTCAGTTTGGAGTCAACCCCTGATGCAGTATTTCGAACAGATGCTGTAAGGTTTGCACTTGTTGGTTTGATGAGGGATCTTAGAGGAATTGCAATGGCCACAAACAGGTTGGTAGTCATACTGTCTCTGTTATTCAAGCTGAGGGAAGCAATTGAACTGACCTCTTTTTCATATTTGTATTTCTTAGCCGCCGGACATATGGATTTCTTTTTGATTGGTTGTATCCTGCACATATGCCTCTACTCTTGAAAGGCATCTCACATTGGACTGACACCCCAGAGGTAATGAACCTTTACGATAATTTTTTATACTTACATATACACTGAAATAGGGAGTTTTGGTCCCATTATCATTTTGTAAATGCTAGCAGATTGCATGAATTGCTACATGATGTGCCAGTTTGTTTAAACTTAAAATAATTGTTTTTGAAAGAATCAATTATTTAAAAAATCACTTATTCGAGAATCAGTTAGAATTTGTTTATTCAAATAAGTATAAAACTGTTTTTTTAAATAAGAAAATTAGACAACCACAAAAAAAAAGTAAAGCATGGTTAATTTATTAAATAATCACTTATTTTAAAAAATAAGCGCCAGCAAACTGGCCCGATATTATACATGGGCATATTTATGGTTTGCAGTCCTGTTGACAGCAACTGGGTTTTGTAACTTTTCTGGCATTACCTCAGCTATATTTACTGTAACTTCCTGTCATGACCTAAAATCATTTAATTAATATCTTTAGTGTGGGAGATGGCTGAGGAGATGAGGTTGGCTTATGGGGAAAAACCACAGGCACCTTTCATATCCTTGGCCATCTCGATACAGAGTTGGCAGACATGTGGTATCACTTTTCTTGCGGGTTTGCTAATGCATGATATGGCATTGCTTCCCTCGACCCTCCATTTTCTCATGATATTTCTTTTGTTGGTTCTTTGACATTTAATTTGGTTAGCAATTACCTTATTTGAATTCAAATGCTAATTTTTCTAGATAAATTTTTTTTGGCTAGGGTAGGTGTAGAAGAAAAAGCTACTAGTCAGTCAATCTGCAGAAAATCATAATTTACAACCCAAGCTAAACATTTTATTTCTAGAAAGCATTAATATTTAACTGATAATAATGTATGTGCTAGCTGTCATGCTCCAGTGCAGATGAATTATGGAAGTGGTGTGTGCCAATTTTATCCTCTAATTAATCTTAAGACCATTGAAATGTTTTAGATTGGAAGTATTTTCTTGTGATAAGAGCAGTGTGAATCTTATTTCTAAGAACATGTGAAAACTTGCCTCAGTAGGCACTAAAGGGTTATGGACCACTTTATCAGTGGCTAACCACAATAACACCTACATCTTTCCTGGTTTGGCATTGAGGGGCTGTGAATTGTTCAGTCAAGGACCTGTCAAATTTCATATTAAAACCAGTTGGCATCAAGTGAGGTTTGTGATGTGGAACTTCCCAACACACCCTATCTGCAATTGCCTACCAAACCAGACAAGTCTACCAGAATAGGCAATTACCAAGATGAACTATAAGTTCTGATAAAATGCCAAATTTCATCGTAAACCAATTGGCCTTTAAACAAAGTTGCCCAATGAATGTATAAGTCGCACTCTAAGAACTAAGACAAGTGATTCAGGACTCCCCAAGAGAGCCAATTACCTAATAAATGCTCATGCCTCTACAGCCCTAATCTGAGAAGCTGTGGTTCGCCTAAATGAGTGACCGCTAACATGGCCTTATATGGATGACCTACCAATGTGGCTAATAAACCTCTGCAATTACAACTGACATGGAAATTAGTACGGAAAGCTTTGACATGGAAAATAACAATGAACATTCTTTCATAAATATTGCCTTGAAGAAGTTATCAATAAAGGTAATAAAATACTTAAGACTTAGAGAGTAGTAAAGACTAGAGAGAAAAGTTGGACCACATGTTGGATAATGTTAAAATAAGTTTCTTTATTATGTCTTAGAATAATTTGGAAGCATTTAGTTTCTATTTTTTCATATTTAGTTTTTTTTTTTTTTTTTTTTTTTTTTTAGTTTTT
>Ga0209700_106995_pt1 | contig 16613 bp, 8 predicted proteins | sample SiratroredBW_FD_187528 | JGI IMG/M metagenome (GOLD analysis project Ga0209700, IMG submission 187528) | Root nodule microbial communities of legume samples collected from California, USA - Siratro red BW (SPAdes) (version 2) | ecosystem: Host-associated > Plants > Roots > Nodule | place: USA...
GCATATTTTATTCAATAACTGATCTCAAACTTCTAAAACATTTCAAAGTCTTATCACAAGTCATATTCAATCCATCAAACAACAATCAAAAGTTCTTGCATACTATTTTCTAACATCATTACTCAAATAAGGTCTATTAATCACACAAAAATCAAGATAATCAAACTTATTCAGTGCTCAAGGACCAGTCAGACCTGCAAGAAAGACTTGAGCACTGATAGTCACATATTCAAGTCTTTATCTGAGTTCTATTTAAAAATAACTAAATAGTATAAAAATAAGTTACTAGCTTCGCTTACCTGGTGACAATTTCCCAAAACAATTCCTCCAAATTAGCTAGTGGCACTAATCCAATCTTTAGGGATCTAGAACAAGTCATCAGAACAAAACCAAATTTCAGTATAATCTTAATTAAGTTGAGAGAAATACTTTTCTCAACTGTCCTTACTAAGATTGATGACAAAAGCCCAAGGAAAAACAGAGATTAAGGGATCTTTAGAACAAATATGGACTTACTCTGTTTGAAATTCTGATCAGTTAGAAATGATCCTTAACTCCTCAGGTATTGCAGGGTATGATCAGATTCTAAAACAGATAATGTATGGAGAGAGAAAAGTTAGAGAGAAGGGAGAGAGATTTTGAGAATTTGAGAGAGACATGGAGGAAAGAGAAGAAAGCTTACGGAAGTGCAGGAGCGTCACAATGAGAGGTTGTTACGATAAAAGTATATATTTTTTTCCAAGTTGGTATCACTTAATTAAAGTTGTTTAATATTTATAATGGTATGTATGTGTGAATTATTAGAAATTCAAGTATTAATTTAATTTTGTATTAAGTGAAATTAAGAATGTTAAGTAACATATAAATAAAAAGACTTATAATTTTAATACTTTAAAATTTTTAAATTGAAGATAACATTAAATTTTTTTTGTGTGGATCTCAACTCGAATCTCATTATTGTTTGCAAAACACTATAACTTACTCTAAGTTATTTATATATAATTTATTATGATGTCCCTATAATATATATATATATATATATATATATATATATATATATATTTTTTTATAAAGTTGTGTAATTGTTTTAAATAATTAGTTGATTCTTAGTAATATCATAATTAAAAAGAATATATGAAACTATTTATAACCTTACACAAATTATTAAAATAAAACATAAAAAGGCATAAAGGCTTTCTAAATAAAAATTAAATGATTCTCCAGTTAAAAATATAAAAAATAAAGCCACTACAAATGTTATAGCCCATAATCATTTACATCTCTGCGGAAAAGGTTATACATCAAGCCTCAACTTTTCCATCTCTCAAACCTTAAACATACATTTGATATTTCAATATCAAACTTATAGACTAATTAAAATAATTTTAAGATTATAAACAACAAAGGTTTAAGCTAAAACTGATCCAATGAATAAGAAAAAAATGATTACACTAGTAATGATGCTACAAAAAAAATAACTAATCCCTTAATAACAATCATACTACATATTAATGAGTAAAAAATAATGGATATTTTGTTTTCTTGATTACACATGTCAACAATGACATTAAACACTTCACACTTATTGCTTCAAATGTTATTTATTTTTATTCTATTAAATAGGTTTCAAATTTGAGTATAAAAGCTAGGATTAGAAAATAAAATCTCACTAAAAATTATCAACCAAAATTTTCACTAAAGATTAATATTAGCAAATTCAGTGAAAACTGTATACCAATAACATAATATAAAAAGAAAAAATTCATGTACAAAACAAATTCAAACTCAAAAAATTTATCTAAAAGCTAAAGTAACTAAGACCAAGAGTATGAACAATAACTTGTTCTGAACCTAAGACAACAAAATAATGAATAACCTTAAATCAACCCCTCTCTCTTTAGAACATTTGTTGTTTAAATGTTGGGTTGGCAGAGACAAATTAATGGAATTACCAAACCATCAAGTTGATATATATATATATATATATATAATAGCTAAGATGTTGGTCAATATCCCATTGACTAAACCTTAAATATGGTTGTTGGATCTATTTAAAGTTTAATATTCCAATTAAAATTTATTGAACTGTAATAGTTTATGTAAGTCATACCAGCGTTATTTGATTTCTTCTCTTATATACGATCTTTCAAAATTTTATAACAATTAAAAAATATTTTATACTCTATCTTTTATCTACCAAAATTGTCATAGTGTATAACTTATATATTTTTGAAAAATATAACAATTTTCACTATCATTTTACTGTTATTAATATTTTAATTACATAATTAACATAATATATCATTATAATTCAACGTCAGATAATATATCTTACATTTTTATTTATTCTACATCTCACTCCGTATATACGAGACAATTCTTTATCTCAATACCTTCTTTTTATTTCAAACCACTTCTTTATAATATTTTTTTTATTTCAGAATTATTATTAATAAAAAGACATCTGCAGCCTTAGTCACAAAGTCTAATTAATGTTGTCAAATGGTAGTATAGAGATTGTAAAAATATCAGTTTCCAAAGCAAATATATTTATTGAGAAAAGGGCCACAAGTTACATATATGAAAACAAACTCATTAATAATTATTTTTTTAATTATTAATTTTGTTTTCATTCATTATTTATTATGTTTGTATTTTCTGATATAATTTTTAAACTTAAACATACTAATGGATAAGTTTTTATTCTTATAAATATGATTTTTTATTTTAATATCTATAAATATGACTTTCTCATTTCGTGAAACTTATGAGTGATAAGGAATATATAGAAAGATTTTATACAACCCCAATAAATTACCTTATTTTAGGAGGGTTTAGAGTGTTTCCCATAAAATTTTCCTTAGGCAACTAGTTTCTTGTATAAGACCTTTTTTTTGTACATAAATTTAAAAATAATCTAACTGATAAAAACTTTGTTAATTATTTTTTAGAATAAATTATCCAATTAAAATTTATTGAACTGTAATAGTTGATGTAAGTCATACCAGCGTTATTTGATTTCTTCTCTTATATACACTCTTTCAAAATTTTATAACAATAAAAAATATTTTATACTCTATTTTTTATCTACCAAAATTGCCATAGTGTATAATTTATATATTTTAAAAAAAATATAACAATTTTCACTATCATTTTACTGTTATTAATTTTTTAATTACATAATTAAGATAATATATCATTATAATTCAACGTCAGATAGTGAAATAAAATACATTATATAAAACAAAGTTATTAAAAAAAATAATATAAATTACACTTAATATCTTTATATATATGAGCTATTCACAAAAATTTTAATACAAAAAAAATAGACTTGATTCGTTTAAATAATAAGTTTAATCTCAAACTTTTAATATAATTAAAGAATGGGATGTAAATTAGTTAATATAATTAATGATATGTTTAAAATATAATTAATATATTAAAAAAAGTATTTATGAGAAATTTATTACAAGAAATGAAAATTTATGGTGCTAAAAGGCAAAGTAGTGTTCTTATTTGGGGAATATTTTGAAGGCTTTTGCTGGGAAGAGAAGATAGATAGGGTGGTTTGGTTAAAAGAAGTGGAAACCGCAAATGGATTCCTTAGATGACGGCAGCTGTTGGGATTTTCTCGATTACTCTTTCATCGATCAACCGCCCCCTGATTTCCTTTGGCCCAATCACAGGTTTCTTCTTCTTATTCATTTTTTATTTCTTCTTTCTTTCATCATTGCATGTCTCTTCTTTTTGGGGTTCATTGTTGATCTTCATGCTATTGATCTTCTCAGTTGGTCAAGATTACGATTACCCTTTTCATATGTTAATCTGTGTCATTCATTAATCGTTCCTTGTATTGTTCTAGTTGCTCAAGTTCATTCTTTTAAACATTTTTTTTAGAAAAAAATGTTGTTGATTTGGTGATGTATGATGAAAGATTATTGCTTTTTTTTTCGTTGTGGAATTTGGTGTTGCATGGTTGGATTTGTATTTTCTGATGTAGCCCCTGTTATGGAATTTGATTCGATTGCTTCATTAGCTCCCAGGTGTTAATTGTTGTGTTATTATATGTTTTTGTTCTGTTACTTAGAGGGACAACAAAGGTCTTTCATTTTTGGGTTTTTTTTTTTCTTATTGCCCAAATGTATGGTAATCAATAGGATTGATTGTTCTTTTTGGGGTGGTTCAAGTTCATTTTTTTAATAAATTGTTTTTAGTTTCGTTGTTGCTTTTGTACTGGGAAATGTTACTGAGAAGTTAGTTTTTTGTTTGTATATAGAGCTAGTGGTGTCAATTGATGCATGCATCTAGCCAAATCACACTAGAGATGATGAATATTGTCTTTGCTTAATGTTGTGTGGCAAACTTGGTGTCTGTTGATTCATGTAGCCTAATTGCATGGTAGGACAAGAGATGATGGTTGTTGTCTTTGCTTAATATTTTGTGTGGCAGATGGCTGATACGTTTTCTTTTTGCCTGTGTTTGCAAGTTTGAGCACAGAAATCGACATTCCAGATGATGCTGTTGCTTGTGAAGAGAACACCAAGAAGAGGTATCTTGTCTGTTTCTTTTGAAGTGATGTACTATCTGAGAATGTGAGGATGTAATTACTGTTCTGAAAAGTTGATGAAAATATTGTTTTGTCTCTGTACACTCTCTTTTGGTTAGAATATCTGTAATTCCATTCGTTAACAAAAAAATATGACCATTAAATCATGCATGATTATAGTACATATATCTGATGTTGTCTCAGACAACCGTTAATTCTCAAGCTTATGCCTAACAGATTGGTTGAGTTGCCTTTCTTTTCATGTTTTTGTAAGGGTAGTGATGCTGTCTTTTGAATCATGTTTTTTTTGTGATCAATTTGTTGCAAATCATTTGTAGGGGGCGTACTGATTCATGCTGTAAGGCGGGTTCAAAGGCATGCCGTGAGAAATTGCGAAGGGAGAGACTCAATGAAAGGCATGCATGCTTTTATATATTGAATTTATGGTTGATGTCATATCAGAGTACTGGCTGAATTTTTAGCTTTTCCTGTAGCTGTTGCATAAGGAATGTATACTCTTCCCATTAATTTCTGGTTTCTTCACACATTTAGGTTGTGTTTCATAGTACACTGGATGTGTGAAATTTACAGCTCTCATCCAATTCCCAGATTATTGTTAGGCATATGACTTCTCTGAGCACAAGATAATAGTAACTTGTATTAATTGCCAATTGTAACATTTCTTTGATAGCTTTCTATTGTTATGTGAAAAGTGATCTTAGTTTCTAGATACTTAAGATAACCAGGTGTGTTAGATACTCATGTAACAATAAACTCTTTCTGCTTTGTATTGTGTTTTGCTGCTTCTTTTAATGATAAAAGGGAAGAATTTGGTTGTGATTTTTGCAGGTTCTGCGACCTGAGCGCTGTTTTGGAACCTGGGAGACCTGTGAGAACAGATAAACCATCTATACTTGATGATGCTATCAGAGTCTTGAGCCAACTTAAAACCGAAGCAGAGGAACTGAAAACAAGAAATGAAAAATTATTAGAGGAAATAAAGTGTTTAAAGGTCAGTATTGTTTCAGACATATACTGTAGTGAGTTGAATATTTCATTTCTCTTACTTTCTGCATTTTGGATTAGTTTTCTTTGAAATGTTGTGTTCTGTACATACTTCATTGTTGGAGCCTCCCTGAATGGTGTTGGACAGCCAGAAGCTTTTTATCTTGAAACGATTAGAGTTTTCTCATTTGTATTGTTTTCTACTTCTTGCTCATAAAGAAGGCTTAAAGGGCTTCAAGCTTCACGTTACACTAGTGGTTATATCATTTCATTTGCACTGCTAAATTTCATGACTCTTGTAAGTAGTGGTGAAATTATGTGATTTTAGCATACAGTTGAAGTCAGAATGCACGCCAACAAATTATTTAGTAAGATGGTCCTTTTCTGCATGGAGAAAACAAATAATGATTGGTGGTTCTGAAATTAAGCAGCTTTTGAATTAGTAATCTTGATTGAAAAAAGTTGCTACCGAGGCATATTTATTGTCAGAGTGCTGTTGCATTTACCTTCTGTTCCTTAAGAAAAAATATTTTATACTCTTCTGTTATTACTGCCTACAATACTTGCATATTCTTCCATTTTTATGCATGACTAGCTTGCTAATTCAAGTGTGAAAATAATAAATTAGGGACTGTGATGCTTCTGCCTTTTAGTTATGCTTTATAATCTCTGATATTTAGATGTAATTTCATGTATAGATTCAAATTCTTTTTTTTTGTTTCACTGAAGAAAAACACCTCAGGAGTTCAATAGTATCTGTTTCAAAATTCTGCCAGTAGTTTATTAGAAAATTTAGAGTCTGATGAATTATGAATTGTAGACCCTTAAAATCAAGGATGATTAATAGGGGGATGATAATAGGTGATTGATTGGAGTTTGATTGAGGGTTGTTATTAATAAGATATGTCTAAATGCAGAATAAAGGGACACTCTTGTGGACAAGCACTAGTGTTCAAGTCAAACTTACAAATCTTTTTGTTTCCACAGGCCGAGAAAAACGAACTTCGTGAAGAGAAACTTGTTCTGAAAGCAGATAAGGAGAGGATTGAGAAGCAGTTGAAATCCTTGGCCATTGCACCAGCAGGGTTCATGCCACCCCCTGTAGCTGCTGCTGCTGCATATCAAGCAGGGGTGAACAAGATGGCTGTTTATCCAAATTATGGCTACATCCCAATGTGGCAATATCTTCCTCAATCTGCCAGAGATACATCCCAAGATCATGAGCTTAGGCCTCCTGCTGCATAGTGTTGCTTCTATTGTGTCTCTTTGGACCATTTCACAACATTCTCAAAGTATTGACATGTAAATAGTGTCATTGCTTTGATTTTTTCTTCTTCTTTTTCACTTGGTACAATGTGCTAAAATAGGATTATTACAAGTAAAGCTATGATGGCAATGACATGAAAACTATTGATGTCCACTGTAAATTGCCCAATTCTTTACTTCACAGCAGCTCTCAAAGTTCCATATCTTTTTGTTAACTGTGTTATTGATATGGAGTATGTTTTGTGGATGACCAATCTTCATTGGCAAATCTGAGTATTTTTTTCTCCCTAGAATCACTAAATTCTCATTTTTCTACTTAAAATCTTCATAACTGAGTTGATTAAATTGCAATAATCACTCTTATTTTACTAGCTAAGGTTAGTTATATGGATTACATTATGTCACTTGACCTTTCATTTAACTTATTAAAGTTTTTCTTTTTTAAATCCTAATTTCACAATATAAAATACTATTAACTTTTTGCAAAATATATTAAAAAAAATCTAAATTTTAAAGTATTTTATGTATAAAACTTATTACAAACCTTACAAATATTTTTAGAAAATTGAAAATTTGAGAGTTATAGTTGGTAGAAAAACAATAGAAAGCCTGAATTTACATAATTTTAATACATTAGCTGTATTTTCTACATTAATTAAATTATGGATTTTTTAACTAAAACTAGGCTAGGAATTAAAGAAGGAAATTATCATAGTGTGTTTTCTATGGGAACTATTCTTTTTCTTTTTCTTCTTTAAAAAATTAATATAGCTTCCATTACCATGTAGAATATGAAATGTTGATGTGATTCCAATAAAGGCACTTGGACCTATCTACAACTTACCACTTTATTTTTGACTTTTTTTTTACATGCTTTGTATACTATATTTTACAGTGATTATTCAATGGTTGGTTTAAAGTATTTATTAGTTATCTTGTTGTCCATGATATGATGCGGAATTTCCCTACACCACAATGCTTCATAATGTCAAATGAAGAAATCATGATTTAATCAGGATTTGGTGGTGATTAAAAGTGCACTTTCCATGTGAAGATTTTAAGATATCTTATCAAAATTATATGTATCTTTTTAGAATCATAGATAATGATAATAGATCTATATAAAATATAACATAATCTTTATGCAATTTGTGTGAAAAGTTAAAAAGGAAATAATTATAACCACACCATTTTATATAAATGGTTGACATTTATTCATTTTAAAATCTTACATTTTATATATACGTAAAAAATGTCAAATAAATAAAAACAAACAATAATTTTTTTTCTAATATGAGATCCATTTACAAGTGCACGTATATAAAACAATTTTGTCCAAATTACAATGATCAATATAAAAATTTGTAATAAGATAAGCAGTTGTATTTTTTGTAGATATGTGCAATGCATATTATATCAAATTAGTAAAAAAAAAAAAAAAACTATGTGTGTCTTTTATAGGATTTACGTATTAAAATTATTTTATATATAAATTAATTTATAGGAATTCTATCATATAACTTACTAAGAATATGATTATTTTAGAATTTAATTACTAATAAGGCAAAAAAATTCTATATTATCTCTTAATTGCATATTATTACGTAGAATATAACTCCATAAACTCTTACAAACTAGAAAGTCTAAAAGATAATTATACTATTATTTGAATAATTTCATGTCTTGAAGATATCGACACTACATTTTATTTTGTGTCATTATTTTCATTAAAGTCGTTTGATAAAAAATTAGTTTTAAATATAACTAAATAAAGATAAACATCTTGTTTTATTATTGATTTAGCACTAAATAAATCCTTTAAATAACAATTGGATGTTAAACAATATTTTTGATAAAAACATATTATATATACCCTAGTCCATTTGCTATTATTGTCTAATAAAAATCTTTTGAAAAACAAAAACCTAACTTAATTAAAATGATTTATTAGATAAATTAAAAGGTATTAAGTGTCGTCAAATAAGTATTATCCATTAACATCTTTCAGAGAGAAAACAAAATTTCCCTCATTATTTTAAGAGTGAGGTTCAAAATTCCAAGGCCCCCCATCCCTTATAGTGACTTAAGTTCCCACAAATTAAGTAACTTGAGGACAAAAAAGTCAACCAATGGTTTTTAAATGGAATAATTAATTTTTGGTAGTTGATAACCAAATATTTTCATTCCCTATGCCATTTACGGCTTACGCATTTGGTGGAGTCTCAAGAAATTCTTTTTAAGGATCCTTTGAATGAGTTGTGTGCTTAGATTTCTTTCCACATAAGCCAGCAACTACCAGCCACAATAAAGTCTTAATTTATAGTAATATCTATTTATTTATTTATAATAATATGAAATGTGAATTTTGGAGTTGATATATTTGTGTTAACATTTTTAAATCATTTTGAAATTTTGACTTTATGCCTTGATTTAGAAAATAAAAAGGGACAAATAACTAATATATTTTTTCTATTTTTATAAAATGAGATAAAATAGTGCGTATTTTCCTTTTTTTTTTCTCTTATATATTTCACTTAAATAAGTTAACCAACACGGTCATTTTAATTAAAACATAAATTACCTCTTAATTCTCATTTCATAAACCCTAAACCAATAACCATCAATTTGATTTATGTGTTTTCAGTTGAATTTGATTAAACTAAAAACTCGAACCAACTTAACTGCTTTTATTTGAATTGATCCAAACTAATAAACACACAAGTCCTTCTAACTTTGTATTTAAACATGCTCTAAATATCTAACCGACACTTGTCAAGATGAAGTGTGCGGAATCATCTACCAAAAACTTCTTTTAGCGACCCAATTTCATGAAAGAACAGAACTTAAATGCAGTTCCTTGGATATTTTTCTCCTATTGAAATTAGAGTTTCACCTTGGAAATTTATGCTAATTTCACATGAAATGTAAATATTTATTATGTGAATTATCAAGGTAAGTGTAAAATAATATAAAAAAACATCTCAAGTAGCTGCATCTAAGTTCTGTGGTAAACACAGGTTTATATCTTTGCTAGGCAAAATCATATATACATTTTTCCTTCCCTTTACAATCTGTATTCTGAAGCTACCCCAGTTAAATTTCAGAGTACAGAACTAATGTGATTCCTTCCTATCAACAGCTTGAAAAGATAATTTTCAATCAGATGAACTTCAACTTCAGTTGGATGAGAGAAACTAGTGGAAATTTTCAAAAAAGAGCAACACTTTCCTATCTGGAAGCTAGCAGCCAAAACATAACTAGTGATGATATTGAAGTTGAAAACCAGCTTAGGAATGCTAGTGCCACAGAAACCTGGTACTTCTGGCACTCCTCTCCAAAGTGGCAGTGTCCCAGATCATGAAAGTACAAAACTGTTATGCCAGCTGAGGCAGAAGCTGCTGCTAGAGACAGTGTTGCTGTTACCTGTGAAGAATGGACAGTGATCAAGAACAAAACTTGTCATATGATAAACATCATAACTATACACTGTGTATAACAAACAGACTAATCATATGTTTGTTCTAACCCTACTTTTTTTGAGTGATGAATGTACTTATGAAAAAAATATTCTTTGTATCTTCTATTCTGAACATACTTTTGAAAGAGATATAAAGATTATCCAAACATGCAGTAGTTAGAAAGCTGAGAAGGGTAAAGGTTTACTAAGAAACTAACCCAATCTCCAACTACAAAGAGGCTGATTAGTACTGGGTTGAGAAGGCTCTGATTTCTCACCAAAGAAAACAAATCCATTAAAGCTAGCAAAAAACTCCAAATGATTTGTAAACCCATTGAAGCTATCAAGTAACTGCACAATTAACAGTGGAACAGTCAGCATTTAAGTTATGCTATATCCAACACCTTGCTATTGAAGTATTCATGAACAATGCAAGGTTAATTTCTTGATCACCACTTCATCAGAAGCAAAAAATTTCATGAGACATGTTTTATTTGCTGTCTAGGAAAAGTAATAACATGAAACTGAACAGAAAAGCACTTCATCTAGACAATGAAGGTAGTTTCTAGTATCTAGCTGCCGAATCAGCCATCCTTTGCACAAAGAGCCAAAGTGCATAAAGACACATTCAGATGTTTCCTCAATTCTAGCATCCAAGATGATAGATTCATGGTTATAATGCATTCAAGAAGTGAATCATGATCAGGAGGTAAAATCCATTGCCTCTTTATTGGATCATGTTAATACAAATCAAGATACCAACCAACCAATTAATTTCCTGCGACAAAATCACTTACTGGGCCTAATTAGAATTTGGAATTGTAAGGTAAATCGTTGTATACATCTTCAGTGCTTCAAAGTCATTTGGAATTGAATAGTTCAAATACCAAGTAGGTTGTGTCCTCACAATATGAAAATGAAAGAGCAAGCAGAGGGCAATCTCATGAAGCCACTCATTGCAATTTACTCCATAAAAGATGAAAAAATCATTGAGTATTCACACATTCATAAATCATAACTGTTGGATGAAGATCGGATGATTTACATCTCATATATGAGCAATTCAATCTTTATCTAATGGTTCAAATTGGTTGAATACATTGACATCCATACATATTCAGCTATGAAGATGAATCAATCAGAAAACAAACTACTAACATATGACATGATTAATGTATTTTGTTAGCAAAACAGTCATGAAATCTGTCATCCAGACACATTCAGCCATGAAGATGAATCAAGCATAAGCAATTGACAAGCATGTAATATGAGTAATATGTTTTGAGAACACAACACTCATTGATGAAACTCACACCAAACTGAAATGAGTGCAGGATGGAGTTTTACAAAACAAAAACAAAATCTCGGCTTGAATGAGAGGAGAAGGGAATTGACTGATTACCAAAAGGCAGTCAAATTAAAGAAACTGTTTGTGGTGGCCATGGAAGCAATTGACCCAGCAGCAAAAGTGAACTGTGTCATCCTAAGAACCAGCCCAGGAATAGAGCCAGGGCCCCCCCATAAATTCTCCATCTTTCTCCACCTAATCAAATCAATGATCAGACCCTTTATGCCTAGCAATGAACACCCATTTTCAGATTTCAGTCCAAAGGACAGAACAAATCATTAATGAATCCAAAGGTGAGACTTTTAACATCCACTTCACACCCCCATCACACACCACACAAAGTCACAAGCAAACAGAAAGATAAGACACAGAAATAGAGACCCAAAGGGAAGAAGAAGAAGAAGAAGACAAATCAGAGATTCCAACTTGAAATTTGAATCTGGCTTAACACAACCCAACAAACTAGACAGAAGAAAGGAACAACACAAACTGAGAGATAACGAAACAGAGAGAGAGAGAGGCCATGAACAATTAATGTTGTCAATTCATTATAAATTCACTTTATTTATTTCTAAAAGTTTTTAAAGTATGAAGTACCATGATAACCATATGAAACATTTTAACTTTATATTATGAATTTTATATTTTTCATTTAAGAACAGGTGGATCCACATCACCGTTTCCACCGTGCTTACAGCAGAATAAAAGTAAAATTTATATGCTAAAAATAGTTAGGATTTATTTATTACACAGAGGATAGTAACGAGAATTATTGATCAATTTTTTCATCCAAAAACTATAATTTAAAACCCTAAACTTTAATTACCTAATATAAGATCATTGTCACTCTGCATATGTTATTTTAACATTGGATCTTACTTATAGAGGGAAATAAATTAAATATATTAATACTACAGGGTTGCAGAATTTTACTGCTTTTTCTTTTACTCAAAAGGTGATTTTTCTCATTTCCCTTATATACAATCTGATAGTTTATAAAATCTAAATTTATATCAAAGCTTGAAAAAAAATGAATTTTTAATTGTATGCACAAATTTAGCAAACTTAACTCAGTTTGTGGAAGTGATAAATTTATTGAATTCAAGTCAACAAGCCAAGTTATATAGCCTTCCTAAGCGCCACAGATCTTGCTTTAACAGGTTGAATATTGCATAAAAAACATTATGTTGACACTAAATTCGTAGATACAAATTTTCCGATTTAGCGTGTCATGAATTTCAACTACCAACAGAAATATACGGAAAAAGAATATGATTGGTACTCTTAAAAAATTGAAAATTGTGTATAAATACCATTGCATATATGACTAATGATCAAGTAATTTTTTATTAAATAAATAAGTTAATGTTCTGTCGTGAAAAAAAAATATTGATACAAAATTTTAGAAAAAATAAAAATAAAACCAAAACGTATTCTGTGAACATTTTTTTTTTAATTTTGATTCATACTCCTCTTTCATTGAGTTCTATAAGGTTATAATCTTATACTTTTTTAAACCTATTCCTATTTAATAGTTATATTAGTATAATATTCCATGAAAACAAAGTTCTAAGTAAGAAGAATGCAAACTAATACTATAATAGGTAGGTATATAAAACATTCATAAGTAAACAAGTCCTAATATCTATGTGTTCAATGAAATATCAAAGAAAGAAAATAAAGATATTTTTATGAGCAAGAGACTTCTACTCATGCTAGTTTTAATTTTTCCGAAATTTTCGGGACAGACATGAATGAGTTAATTTGGTTAAAGTTTTCACCAAGCATTAATAAAGAAATAAAATAAAATAAAATAAATTGTCACAAACTTAAATTAGTTTTTCAAGATTCGCCCACAGACAAGTATAAAACTAACAAAGCTTTGCATTTTTGCATTAAAAAAGTCTTAACAGTACAATTTTACAAATGAAAGCTTTCTATGAGTCCAAACTAAGTTCAATTATATATTTCAGATCATGATACTCGATCCATGGACAAAACCATGAACTTATACTGAATTGATATTGCATGAAATACTCCCTTAAGATAAGCCACTTTTACCACATTGTGCTGGTCAAGTAGTCACTTTTAAGCATTTATTTTTGTTTTATTTATGATTATATATATATATTTGCATACCTCATTAGTTATATTTTTAACAGAAATAAACACTCATTCAACAATCATATACTCAACATGTCCATGAAAAGCAAAAGCAATGTATTTGACAAGTACTCTTCAACATAAATAAGTTCTAATCAAATCCTAAAATGCATCAGAGGAGGACTACGATTTGCACATTTACGGTACTGAGCTAAAAACTCTGGAATAGAAAATTCTCTGTATTTTGCAGGATTTTCTTCAGATAACAATTCCTTGATGGGACCATAAATCCTTGCATTTGAATGAGAACTTGCGGTTAAAAAGCATGCAACAGAGACTCTTGAAGTAACAGTGTTGGCAAGTACTCTATGCTGAGCGCTCTTGAATTTGTCATTTGAGAGAAGCTGGTGTTCAGTAATATTGTAAATTAGTACATTGAATAAGATGAGAGAAACCAAAGTAAAGTTCTTGGCTCATTCACTCTTCATTTCATTTCCATTTATAAGTAATGTTAACTTTTTTTATATTCAATTGAAGAAGAAGAAAATGCAAAGACATACCTGCATAAAATCACCAATGTTAACAACAAGAGCCCCAGGTAAAGGATGTAAATCAATCCACATGTCCTTGTGAAGTACTTGGAGGCCACCAATTTGGTTTTGTAGAAGCACTGTGATGAAATCAACATCAGCATGCTTGGCTATTCCCAAAGTTAATTCTGGTTCTGGACAAGGTGGATAGTAATGGCCAATAGCATAAAGCCCCCCATTGCAGTCAATATCAGCTAAGTAAGTTGGGTCCAAACCAAGAGCTTCTGATAATAGTTCAAATAATAAAGTTCCCAGTTTTGACACTTGATCTGTGTACTCCACAAGTATGTCTCTACAAACAAATGAAGTTAGCACTACCCAAAATAGACTATTATAAAGGAACAATAAATCAAACATTGTGAAACCTCAATCATCATAATTGCTTCCCCCTATTTACTTGGTTATGTAGTTTTTCACTTTTTCATCATATTTCATCTTAATTATACCACTTAAAAGTGTAATGCTAGTTAATGGAGCAATTCATGGCAAAGATCTTATAACAAAACTTGAGTTAAACTCATATAAGAAATTTCAGTACTTTCATCTCAAAATCTTAAAACAAAGCCTTTCTCCTTATATGTTACTTTACCTTCTCAGTCCAATTTTTTATTTTTTTTTTATTTTTAATTAATGTGAGACTTAAATTCACACTTAAATTTATAACCTCTAATTTGTTTTTGTATTCTTATTCAATTTTTCTTTAACTTTTGGACACAATTTAGTCCAACATGCCTACATCAAAATAGGAAACTAAATAATCATTAAATAAGAATATGGATCAAACCCAACATGTCATTACTACAAACAGTGAAAGAGAAATGAAAATTGAAACACAGACCTGCATACAGATGGTAAATCTTCTGGTTTAGGAAGATTAGTAGTGAGGTCGCAGATGAAGGTGTCTTTCCAATTAACTGGAGCATTGGAATATAGATTGTAGTTGCTGTTAAACATAAAAGGTCTCTTATCACGAGTATAAAATTCCTTCTTCACCTCACTATCTTGCTCAAAAAATCTTACCACCCCATCCAACATCTCCTCCAGAGTACTCACTGGGATGCCATGATTCACAATCTGAAAGAAACCCCATGTCTCTGATGCTTCTTTCACTCTCTCAACCACCCTTTTGCGTTCATCACTATCTTCATGGATCCTTCCAAGGTCTATAATAGGAATAGTGTAATCTTTATGGCCTAATTCGGAGACCCTCTTGAAATTATCAGGGGAGTGATGGAATATGCCAGGGATCTTTGTAATACCTTCATCAACAAGTCCTTTCACGCCAAGTTTTGTGTCATCAAAAGCTTTGAGCTCCTCTACTCTTTTGGAATCTTCCATGAATATCTCTTCCTTTCACTGCAAGAACCTTATTTTTCTTCCTGTTATAAAGATCTTAAACTTCAATGCAAAATGCTGTATTCAAACTGCACAATACAAGATCATCATTGGAGATGGAAAGACCTGTAAGGAACCAGTGTTCACAATTGAAAACCAAAAAGTGGAGAGTTTCACTTTGGTTATTGTGACAAAAGAAACACACACTCAACTAAGCCACACAGAACAGAACCATTAACCACTACATGTAGACTTTGTTCTGTGATTTCTCCAAAAAAACATTAAATCAATGATAAAACTTGTGATTACTCTTTCAGAAAATTTAAATAAATAACTAGAGGGAAAAACAATGATACACGCAATTAACCCCTCTCAGTCCAAGTAATAGAATTCCATAAAACTTTGGTTAGAAATTCATTACCTTATGCTCTCTCTTTCACTATTGTAGCCACAAGTGAGAAAAAGATGAGAAAGAAAAGTGTGCTTTTATGAGATCACAAGTGAGAAGATAATGATTAAGAAAAACACGTTGCAGCCATGCACCATTTTTGCTGTCAATGATCAATTGGAAGAATGTCCAATTTTTACAAGCATATATATGTCAGGTTCAAGTTTTGTTTTTACTTCAAAATCATGCAAAAGGAAAACAAATGACAAAAAAACTTGTGTATAAAATTAACTATATGTTCTGTGCATTTGTTTTTCTTTTAGATGCTTTTGGAGTAAAAATGTTAATGTGGCATGTGTGTCTTCAAATATAACAAAAGTAGCATATGAGTCTCCAAATCCGCAGCAGCAAATATGGTGCATGGCTGCAACGTGTACATTGTTTGTACTAAGTAACAACAGCAAAAACAAAAACATTATTATCACTCTATGACAATGTTCTGAATATACTAAGAAATAGTAAGCAATTCAAAAGAGTTTTTTTTTTTTTTCAATAACATATAAATATTTTTT
>Ga0209700_106996_pt1 | contig 16612 bp, 9 predicted proteins | sample SiratroredBW_FD_187528 | JGI IMG/M metagenome (GOLD analysis project Ga0209700, IMG submission 187528) | Root nodule microbial communities of legume samples collected from California, USA - Siratro red BW (SPAdes) (version 2) | ecosystem: Host-associated > Plants > Roots > Nodule | place: USA...
CACAGAAATGTAATGGAACATGCGTTCATGGAGATGGAGATGTATGTTGATCAAATAGGAATAATTGGAGTTGCTTTTTATTTTATGCAGTAAAACTTAAAACAAGTAGAAAGAAAAATATACCTGATGCTTTCCCCCTTAGTCTCTTCCTCTCTCTGTCAGGAGTAATTCTTCTTTCCTCCTCTCTTGTCTTTCTTGCTCTTCCCCAATGTTTTTTTCTTTTTCTTTTCTCCTCCTCCCCACGTGTGCTTTTTCTTGTGACTAAAAAAAAATGACCCCCCATGTGCTTTTTTCTCCCCTTTTTTATTTGCATTATTATTATTTTTATTTTTATTTTTATTTTTTTATTTTTTGAGATCAAGGTGGTTCAGAGAAGTTACCACTCTTTGACCCATTCTCCTTATTTATTAGTTTTTTAAATTAATCTTCAAAATGAATCTACCTAAGAATTAGACTTAAGCCATTTTCTAACTGTAACAATTTATTATTTATTATTAATTTTATTTTTATGGAGTAGAGAACGTGAGTTGTTTTGAACAGTTTTACAATTCTCTTTATTATTATTATTTTTTTTAAGAAAATATTACGTGGAGTTAGGAGAGTGGAAAGTTAGAGAGTTGACTATTTCTTTATTGTTTTATTTATTATTATTTTATTTATTTATTTTTTTAAAACTTGCAAATCAAGTTTGGAAGTAATTATTTTTATTGTTATATTTGTTTTTATTATTATTATTTTATTATTTTTTAAAATTTTCAGATTTTGTTGTTTTAATTTAGATATTTTTGTTATTTTCTTATTATTTTCGTTTTTTTATTATTAATTATTTATTTTATTTTATTTTATTTTTTAAAATCACCACTTTTTCTTTTTTAGTCTTTTTTTTGTTTTGTAATGGAAAAATTCAAATTTTATTTATTATTATTGTTATTATTATTTATTTATTTTTATTTTTTTAACCAAATTTTTAACAGACTGATTTCTTATTATATATATTTTTTTATGAATTTTATTTTAAAACTTTATTCATTGAATATAATAGGACCAAAGTCTCTCTTTTTTTATTATTTAAATGATAATAATATAACAAAACTAGATATCAACCCTTTTATTTTAATTTTTGTATTTATTTTATAATCTGAATTAATTTACTTGCCTGGACGAAATTGGGTGTTGACAATCAATAATAATTTGCAATAGTTTTATAGAATGATCAATATTATTTTGTTTGATAAAGAAACTTGAAATAGAAGTTATTGGATAAATATTATCTTGTTTGATAAAGAAACCAATGAAAGACATAGTGCATATTGTTATAAAACTAGAGTGAAATCAGAAAAGATTTTCAATAAATCACTGAGAAATAGTTTTCGTAGTCGTGAGGCTTTAGGGTTACCTCATTGAAATACAAAACAAAATGTTATATGTCTACATATCTCTTTTCCCTTACCTTGGGAGTTCGAAATAGAATTTCCCTGACAAACTTTTTCTACCAAGTTTCTCTCATATTTTCTTTTGCTATATATTGTGGTGTGATTTGTGATTTTACAATTGCTCCTATTGATAGAGGTTTGGTAATCATCCCTATGTGTAACTATATATTGTTGTAATTCAATTAATCCTTTAACTTAGTTTGGGTTTAGTTATAAATACTAAGATGTGATGTGTCAATGGTAAATAGTAAAGAATGGGGTTTACATATTCAATCTTATCTAGTCTTATCTATAGCATTGAATGCAAGAGAATATTTATCTATACTTTGTTTCCTAAGAGATAGTTCTTATCCCTATGGTTATATATCTCATCATGGTAAAGATAATAACCTTTGTAATAGTAAAACTTATTCGTCCAATAGTCTATAGGCAATGGTTGTCTGAATGCTTGATTCGTCCAAGGTTTTGTCATGTATTGTATCATATAAGATTATTGATCTTTAACCTAAACCATCAACAAAGTAAAATTGGATATTTGTTTAATACCTAGATCATGGATAACTTTTACTTGATAAGCTCTTTCTCTTATATGTCGAATACTGTTGAATCTTATATTCTAACATCTAATCTCAATATCATGTGGTGACTTAATAGAATCATCTAGTATATAGAAGTTTGGATCCTTTACTTAAGTAACTAATAATTACTTATCTAACTTGAATCATAACACCATCTATCCTTCATAACCTTAATTTTGATACACTACCTGCAACCATAACCTTTGATTGTTCATTCCTTTTTTGATAAACTAATAATCATTCTCTACTTTTGATATCATCTATCTGAGTATACCTATACATATTAACTTCGAGGTATACTTGCGATCCTTCATCTCATCCTATATTATATTTTTCTCTTAATATGATATTTGACTCTTTAAGTCTTAGAATCTTCTCTTGGAGATTCAATATGAGTTCTTCTTAATAATCCTATCAGACGATACAATTTAGCGATATTAATTAATAATTTATAATTTCATGTGATCAAGAATTTTATATTTTCAAAATATTATACTACTCAATTTTTGGGATGTTATATATGTTAGGAGCAATGTATCAATCTCTTGAAGACATTATTGTCTTATTAAGAAAAGATGAACAACATTTGTTATGTGTCATGCAAAAAAATATAATTCAGAAAATTTAGAGTTTGATATTCAAGAAATAGTCACTCCTCAACTTTGATCCCAACCTATGTCATGCATAATTAAATTAATTGAATGGTGGTGATATTGTAAAAAGTTTCAAGCTCTTTAGTTACCTTATCCTCATGTCATTTTTTAATTACCTTATCCTCATGTTATTGCTATTTGTACATATTGTCATTTAGAATTAATGACATTTATTCCTCTAATCTATGACCTTCACAATATTATTAAATTATAAGGTCTAATTTCATCCAAATCGAAATCGAAGTGAATATTATTATCTATAAAACCAAAATTTCTTATTTATCCTGTGATGTTGTGATTTAAGGTCACAGATAAAAAAAAACTAACTTTACCAGACGTATATATAACGAAATGGATGAGTTAATTTAAGGAAAAAAAATTTCTTATAACGAAATGGATGAGTTAATTTATGGAAAAAAAAATTCTTATTATCAAAATGAATATCATAATAGAATTAATTATCCACATAAACAATATAAAAATAAAATTTAATTCAAATATTCCTTTTTAATTTTGCACCATTAATTTATAGTTTCAGTTTTTCCCACTATCCCACAAAATAGTCAAACAAATTATTAATATATAATTACATGATACTGAATAGCTAATTTACATGTTATCCTTAATCACAAACCTTATATTTAATTTTATATTTTTAAATATATTATTAAATATATTATACTTTTATTATTTTATAAATTTTTTTACTTTTTTTAATAAGTGTACTATATTAATTAAGTACACAAAATATTTTCATTAAATAATTAATAATAACATAAATAATGATATAAGAAACTGTAAATTAAAATTAAAAAAAAATCATGTAAAGAATGTATAACTTTAATGAAATATAAAATTAATTAAAAATTATATTATATTAAAGATTACCTAACTTCAATTTATATCATAATACACTAAAGTAGTGTTAATTCTGTACAACTTTTATTTAAAATAAAAGAAAAATACAAAGACAACATTAAACACAATCAAAATTTTGCTTGAACTAAACAATTTCTTCTCTCATATTAGAATCTGGAGATTGAAACAATTTTAATTTGAAATAAGTTATTTTTTCAAAATTTATCGGTTTTCTATGAGTAAAATTACACTAATATTAAAAAAAACCAAAAAGTTAGTGTGTTATACTAAAGTGCCATATATGTGAATGTCATGCGTACACGTACCACAGACAGAAAAAAAAAAACAGAATATTGAAGAGTCGTGTGGAAACTTCCGGGTAAGAAGTAGGTGCAGTCATAATTGAATGGAAAATTATACTTTTTTACCATATTTCATTGAAAAAATTATTTTCTTTTATTATATTTCACAATTATATCTATTTAACTTTTATTTTATTGAATAAAATTTTATATATTAATAAAATGATAATTTATTTTAATATCAAATGTGTAGTGTCACAAATATTTTTCCATACTCACGTGATCACACAGCCACATTTTTCCATTCAATTCATACTTCTCCTTTCTTTCTTCTCACTTACTAAGCACCGCTCACATCTCTACCGCGCATCCGCTTCAAGTGCCACCAAACATGGCCTGCCACGTGGTAGCGGTGCCGTACCCAGGACGAGGTCACGTGAACCCCATGATGAACCTCTGCAAGTTACTCCTCTCCAAAAACTCTCAAATCCTGATAACCTTCGTGGTCACCGAAGAATGGCTCGGCTTCATCGGCTCCGACTCCAAACCCGACAACATCCAATTCGCCACAATCCCCAACGTTATTCCCTCCGAAGAGCATCGAGCCAACGACTTCCTCACGTTCATCGAAGCCGTTATGACCAAAATGGAAGCGCCCTTCCAAGACTTGCTCGACCGCCTTCACCCGCCGCCGACAGTAATCATATACGACACTTACCTCTTCTGGGTGGTTCGCCTCGCCAACGCTAGAAACATTCCCGTGGCGTCGTTTTGGCCCATGTCCACGTCGTTTTTCGCCGTGCTCAAACACTACCATCTTCTCCAGCGAAACGGCCACTACCCTGTAAACTTATCAGGTCAGTTACCCTCACAAAACCATGTTTGAAAATTGCCATGACTGTTCTAGAGCTTCACTTACCAGTCTCTCTACAAGAATTAAATGTAGTCAATTAATTTTTTTAATAATTATTATAATAATCACTAGGATTGGTCCAATACAACATCTTCACCCTTTGGAATTGGCTTTTTTTTATTTTTTATTTTTTTTTTATCAATTTGGCTGATGAAAGTGGATTGCCCTTTTCTATTTCCAGAAAAATCGATTTTAATTTTTCCACCCCCCTTTTAAAGGAATTGAAAACAGTAAACGATTTGAATTTTTTTCATTTTTTAATTCTAAAAGTTTTCATTGGAAATTCACACTATTTATATATCTCAACAGAAAAACCAAAATGGATCATCAAAGCTGACTCAAATTTTTATTTTAACAACTTCCAAGCATTAACCTTGTGTTTCGAGTGAAACGTGGAAATGCTGGAGTAAAAACAATTAAAAAATGAATATTTGAATTAAAAAATAAAAAAATAAAAATTTATGACTAATTTACTTGATATATATGTTACTTCGAAATAACAAATGTCATTTTATCAAAACTTATTATAATGGAATTTAAATTAAAAATATAAAATTGTAAGTTGTGATATTTTTTACATTTTTTCATAAAACAAAATAAATATACGGTTGAATAATAAAAATAGTAATAGTAATAATATAGTATGATAGGAATCATAGTTCACATTTTTTATGAACCAACTCAAGCTAGGAAAAGTCTACCAAAGTAGTGTAATTTTCCTTCAATGTTATCCAAATGAGTTTTTTTTTTTTTTTTTAAATTACTAACATAGGTCACTTATGACACAATTTCATTTTTAAGTTGTACTTACTTAAAAGACAATTTTCAGACTTTTTTAATTCAAGTCTTTTCTACAAACACGAGTTTCTTGAAGTTGGCAAAGTCTTGGGGTTCATTTTATCTAGACTTAATTATATTATTTTAGTTTTTTTTTTAGAGTAAAGTCGTGCACGGAGAGCACAATATAAGTTTTTAATGAGTAAAGTTTAAATCATGCGGGAGGACACGATTAATTTAATTTGCACAAATAGTGCACCTAAAGAACGATTTGTGCTTTAGGTTTTAGATAAAAAAAAGTATGAAAATTTTCTTTAGGTTTTAGATAAACCTTGAAATGCATGTTTTGGTATAATTACGTTTGATTATGATTAGGATGAAATTAATAGGACTAGGGGTTTGTATGAAAATTAAATAGGATTAGGGTTAGCATGAAAATTAAATAAAACTAGGGTTAAAATAAAAATTAAGCAGTTTCATCTTATACATTTATATATTTGTTTATAGTTGATTATATTATAGGATAGTGGAAAAAAATGCAAATTTATAATTTTGACTGAAAAAGAAAAATAAAAGGAAAGTTAATAATGGAATTAATATAAGAAAGGAAATTAAAATTAAATTTGAACATGAACAATGTTACATTAGTGGAAATAAATCATTTATGAGAGGGCCTGTCTCAAGATTGTCTTCTCTTTTGCCTTCTAGGTCTGGTCTTGTTTGAGGGTCATGTTTGGTTGATATGTGAAGAGGTTGAATTAGATCATCATTATTATATTGATTGTTCTGATCGTGATTATCAAGTCCTTGTGGACTGAGAGTAGTGCATGAATGATATGAGGTTGTACGGAAGATGTAGATATGAATGTGAAAGTTGCAAAGATATTTGATGGACCAGAAAAAAGTCTAGTTGGATACAAAATGTTGTAGGTGTACGAAACTTGTTGGTACGAAGAGTAGAAAGACAAGCATAATCCATGTACAGGACATTGGAGGTTAAAGACTGGACTAACTAAATGAGTGATCATAAAATTGTTCTATAAAGAAGACCCAATACTATGATAAGAAGGTTGTGGTTATTTAGTCTCCTATGACTTGTGGTTGAAAAAAAATTTAGATAAATAAAAATATATTATGTAATGTATTAGGAAATTAACATATATCGTCATTGGATATTGGTTAGTATAGTTAATGTATCTTTTCATGTATGTTGAGATGTCACACAAATGTCCACATTACTATTTACTTTTCATGATACTGTGACTAACATTTACTTCTACCTCTCTTGTTTGTGAAGTTGATATTAGTTTTAATGGATCCATTGAAATAGTTTGGCATTATCCGATCTAAAAAGTTATGTTTTAAGTGCATGACTTTTGCAAAATAAATTAACACTGAAGTTGTGTTCTCTCCGTCTTCAGCTTTAATCACACAACACTGAAGTGGTGTCCTTCATGCATGACTTCTGCTTAAATCCCATTCGTCTTAATAGGAAAATATAGCAGAACTGTATATCGTTTTGAAGTTTAAATTTTGGGATGTAAACTTTTTTTAGCATTCAGATTATGAATTTGAATAGGGATTTTGTGACTCGTGGTATATAAGATGGTAATTTTTCAATATATATGTACTACAATGGAACTCGTAAATTTTCTTCTTCTTGTGTTAATATTCTATCTATCAAAATCTTGTGTAAATTTGTTCTATACTATAATGTGTATAGACATCTACAGAATTCTAATGTTAATTTACTTTTTTCTCCACTCAATTCTACAATCAATTCTTGATGTGATATTTGAAGGCTAATTAAAAGGATATTTGTTGCAGAAGATGGTGAGAAACGTGTGGATTATATTCCGGGGAACTCATCAATTCGTCTGGCTGATTTTCCACTTAGTGATGAAAGTTGGCGTAGTCGAAGATTGTTGGAACTGGCTTTGAATGTTATACCATGGGTGCAGAAAGCGCAATATCTGTTATTCCCCACAATATATGAACTTGAGCCTCAAGCTATTGATGCTTTGAAAGCAGAGTTCTCTATACCTATTTACACTGTTGGCCCTTGCATCCCTTGTTTTGCTAATGGCCACATTGATGCCTCTAAACATGGCTACTTTCAGTGGCTTGACAAGCAACCCTTTGCCTCTGTGTTGTACATTTCTCAAGGGAGCTTTCTTTCGGTTTCTAATGAACAATTTGATGAAATTGCAGCTGGGGTGGGTGATAGTGGTGTTCGGTTCTTGTGGGTACAACCCAGAGAAAATGGTAGGTTGAAGGAGTTGTGTGGGGATAGAGGACTAGTTTTGCCATGGTGTGACCAATTGAGAGTGTTGCAGCATCCTGCAATTGGGGGGTTTTGGTCTCATTGTGGGTGGAATTCTACTAGAGAAGGTGTTTTTAGTGGTGTTCCTTTTTTGGCATTTCCTATATTTATGGACCAACCCCTTAATGCTAAGTTTTTAGTAGAGGAATGGAAGGTGGGGTGGAGGGTGAAGAAGGAGGTCAAAGAGAACACTTTGATCAGAAAAAATGAAATTGCTGATCTTATAAGAAAATTCATGGATTTGGATAGTGATGAAGTGATGAGGAAAAGAAGCAGAGAGTTGAAACAGGTATGTCATACAGCAATTGCAAGTGGGGGATCATCAGAAACTGATATCACTGCTTTTCTTTCAAATATATTACATGGTGCCAAGCCAAAGTAAGAATGTTGGTTTTATTTTAAACCTTCAATTTCTTTTTTCAGAAAACTTAAATGCTCTACCAGTTCTGTTATTCTCTAATCATATTTAAACACTTTTTTTTATACTGAAATGATTGAAATTTACAGCAATGAATAAAAGAAGAGGGGAAAAAGTTCAGTAGTTATGGTTTGTGAAAATATATGAACTAAATAATGTGCATGCAAGTTTATTTTCTTCTTAAGATTCGTGTAATGAGTTGATGGAATGAGTTAAAGATGGGTTATATTTCCTAGATCTAAGGCATGATTTGGTAGCTTGGTCAATCTGATTAGTATGATCTAGACCAAGTGTCCATTTGTTTTAAGAGTTTAATAAAATTGGTTTTGTTAATATAAATTTTTAATTGCTAAATGTGATTCAAACAAATATCTTGTGCAATTTCTTAGCCAGTAATTTCATATGAAAAGCCTCATTTCTTACAAATAATTAAAATGCTTATAACCCAATAGGTCTTGTTATTAATGGAGGGTTTTTAGGATGCATATACACAATGTTACAAGTTTGATCTTAGTCGTAATTGTACACCAAAAAGAAAATTAGAAATATTTATTCTATGATTTATAATATGAATACAACTAACTTAAATATATTTGTTAGTCATTGTTAAATGAGTAAATTTTTATTTTTAGTATTAGTAAATTTTTTATATCTACTCTGGTTTTAGAATAAGCATATATTTATTTAAATTTCTACTAAATTAGATCCATTTCTTTATTTTATTTAAAATAATATATTGACTTATATAAAAATTGTGAAAATTAGAAGTTAAAATCTTAAAATATAAAAAATTAAATAATTTACTGTAAAGATGAATAATTAATTATTATATATTAATAATAAAAATCTTGAATTGCATCTTAACTATAAATTATCTTATAAAAGTTAATTTGTTTTGAAAAAGTATTAGTTTAATTTCATTTGAACTGAATTTATTGAGCAAGAAAAGTTGGTGTTGTGAAAATTTTGGACAAATTTCTAAATTGAATATTGTTTATCTACTTTAAAGTAATATGAAAGATAAAAATAATAAATTTAAATATTGCAGATACGGATATAAAAGAAAAAATATTTTACAAAAATTAAAACTAAAATTTACACTGATTTAAATTTTGTAATGAATAAATAATAAAGAAAGATCTGTAAAAATAATATAAAAACTCTAGGGATAATAAAAACATATTTGAATAAATGCATTTTTTTATAAAAATTATACTCCTATAGAATGCGATGATTTGTATGTGATTTATATAAAAGAAAATTGAAAGTGTGATTATATGCATTTCTTTGTAAAGGCAAGTGCTTCTTGCACTTTTACATTTGCTTCCTGTAATCTATCATAACCTTTACATTTGCTTAATGTAATATGTAAATAGAAAATATTTTTAGCAAGTAATTCTCTTTCAAAAAATATTTTCCATCTTTTACGTTTTTCATAAATAATTTTTTCCTTCATAAAAAAAAATTTCCAATCCACCTTCCCACTTCACAATTTATTAAGGATTTTGTTTTTCAAAACTCATTTTTAAGAAACGAAATACAAACTCTACAACCCTTATACCAATTCTTACAATATGTCACTTATCTCCTACTCATTCCCGGAAAAGCTTTCCTTGCAACACTTACTACTATGCTCTCGCCAGAAGAGGGTCACACTACTCAGCAGCTGACAAGGATATTTCTGATATTATCAATTTCTGTTTGGTGCTGGAAGCAAATGGGGGTACAGGAAACAATTACCCTTTGTAAAAGATGATTATGTTAACGTAACATCATGGCCCAAAACTAAATTCTCCTTTCGTGTATTAAAAAATGTCGCATATCAAGACTTAAAATCTATACTATTAAGTAAGTTAGAACAATATTCTACAATTGATATCAGCTCGATGAATTTTTATATTGATATTTATTTCATAAAATTTATATTTTGATGAAAAAATTTCGTTCCCAGTAGAAATATTGCTGTAATTTCATGTAGAATAATTCACACTACCTTCAACTACAATTTAAAAGATAACTCAAAGATAAATAGAAATTTCTAATATAACTAAAATTCATTATACTTTAACATAAATCTCTTAGTGCTAAAAATGTAAATATAAATAACACTTTTAAATGAATTCAAATCACTTAATATTTGTTTTTTAATTAAAGTGTATAAATAAATTTCAGATATTTATTTTACATAATTTCAACATTTTATTCACTTTATAGTTTTAAAAACTGAATTGACCAACTGGTAGTTGTAGGAATTAGCTCAATTTATTACTTTCAATTTAATATAACGATATGCACAATTTAATTAACAAACTCTGCCACATTGATATCTGGACGATTTCTTCTTCCATCCTAATAAGATTTTTCCTGCATCTTAATAAAAAAAATTCATTCTGCAATTACCTTGCAATTACCTTATATGAGAATCGGATGACACCCCCATCCGGTTGTCATTTGAAAAAAAATTGACAACCGGATGAGCAGGTCATACAGTTATTATTTTTATTCAAATGACAACCGTATGGGGTGTCATCCAGTTCTCATATAAAGATAATTATAGAATGAATTGTTTTATTAGGGTTTAGAAAGAATCTTATTAGGAATAGGAAAAACTCGTCTGATATCTATTAATATTTAGATTTTAAGTCACATTTAATTTATTTTTAATAATATCATAATAAAATATTGAGTTCTTTTAAAACGAAGATACTTCAAAAAAAAAATAACTAAATTTCTACTTCTTAAAAAATTTAAATATTAATTAATTAATTTAAAAATGTAAAGAATATTTTCTAAAACAAAAATAAAGAATCAAAAACATTTTTTTTTTAAATTGGGGAAAAAAATATGAAGCTAGAAAGGAAGCGCATTAAAATGCTATCTTTATCTTCTTAGTTCTCACGTACGGGAAACGAACACATACACCAAATGCTTGGCTGAGGATCTTTCTGTGTCAGAAAACACTGTCCTTTTCTAGTTTCATTCAAAGCACTGTAATCAATGGCAACATAACATACCAATTACCAAATGATCTTCCAAATCCATGGCATCACTCTGTTTAAACTCATTTCCAGTTCCACCCTCTTCTCTTCCTCGCAAGCCCACAGAAACCTCTCTTTCTTCTTCTTCTTATCCTTCTTTGCTTCTTGATAACAACGACAACAACTACAAGCACAGTGCCCTGAAACCCATTGTTGTCAGTGGAGACCCCCCAACTTTTGTTTCTGCTCCTGGTCGCCGAATTCTTGCTGGTTTGCTTTTCTTATTCCCACTTATGTTTTTGTGGAATTAATCTATTTGGTTTTGTATGTTAACAAAGTCGTGAATGGTTGTGCTGTTGTTTGTTGGTGTTGCTTTGAACAAAAGAAAAAGAAATGTAAAAGCTTTCCACTGTAGTCATGTTTAAAGTATAATTTTGGCTGAATGTATTAATTTGGGTGGTTAGAATGTGGATTATATATCGACTTGCGTTGGATTGAATGTGAACTGCTAAGTTTCATTATATGTGGTTTTTGTGTTTATTCTTGTTGTCGTGTGTTGTGTATGGAAAAAGAAATGTTAATGTGGATCATGTGGACTATAAACAAACTTACAAGTTCAGCTTAATGATTCTCTGGGTTAAGGTTTGAAGTGTTATTGACATCATGCATTATGATGTTTTCACTATTCAGCTTTGTAATCTAAAGCTTATCACTGTCAGTGTTTAGAGTTTCTTGATGGATCCAATTTTTCCTATATACAATCCCAAATTCCGAAATGCACTTCTTTATTAGTTACCACTAATTGTTGTTTTTATTGACTTTTGTAGCAAATTTTGCTCTCTATTTTATTACCTTAGATTGTAGAACTTTTATGTAAATTCTCAAAATCAAAGTGATGAAGGTTTTCTATGGGCTGGATGGTGTCATGTGATTAATTCACTGTCTTCTTGATGTTCTTGCTTGGTTTTCTAACCCTGTTTTGATATTTATTTCATGTTATGTGTTATTTATGTCTTATTGAAGCTAATTTTCTTGCATAGTTGGAGATCTACATGGAGATCTGCAGAAAGCTAGGTTTGCTCTTGAAATGGCCGGTGTATTGAGCTCTGATGGTGAAGACTTGTGGACTGGTGGAGAAACTGTATGCTTACCGTTCTAAAAATAGATTGCTCTTAGTTTTACTCAGTAGCCTCTATTGTGTACTATTATTGTAGTAGAGTTGTTGAAAGGACCAAGTTTATGAAATGCTCCACTTGTAGAGACGAAATTGAGAATCTTTATCTGCACTTCTAGCAAAAGTTGAAAAGTAAGTAGAAAATAAGGAATATCACAGAACTAAGAGATTCTAACATATGAATTTACTTTTTTCATCCGTGAACTAGGTGTTGGTTCAACTTGGAGATATACTAGATCGAGGTGAAGATGAAATTGCCATCTTGTCCTTGCTGCGATCCTTGGATAAACAGGCAAAAGCAAAAGGTGGAGCTGTGTTTCAGGTTTGTCATTTGTGACTTTGAAAGGTTTCAGTTAGTGCTATACGAAATTAATATCTCTAATAGCTTAATATTATGGTCAAAATCACCGAGGATATTGTAAAATCTAAATGCATTATGGCATGGTTTCCCTTATAGAGTTTCCATCTTCATCTAAATGTAAGTGTTAAGTAGAATATTGTAAACTCTGAGAAAGCAGTTCATTGTTTTCCAACTATTATCTTCTGTTGAAGTAACTTTCCATGACTGACTTTGCTTCATCTAGGTGAATGGAAATCATGAGACCATGAATGTGGAAGGGGATTTTAGATATGTCGATTCTGGAGGATTTGATGAGTGTAATGATTTCTTAGAATATATCAATGGTTCTGAAGATGACTGGGAACAAACTTTTACTTCTTGGGTTAATGTCTCTGAGAGGTGGAAGGAAGATCGAACAATGTCAAAAGGTTATTGGGGATCTTGGAATTTATTGAAGGTACTATAAATTTCTGTGCCATGTTTCTTTCAGATGTACTTATTCTTGTTTAAGCCATTATATTTTTCTTTATATTTTCATCAAGCATAACCTCTTTCAAACTTATATATATATATATATATCCCTACCCCAAAATCAACATATCAACATACTAGAAAAAAAAAACATATAGAAAAAGAATTCCAAAAGTTAAGTACTTCTCACAAACCAGCTATGCTAAAATTATGGCCACTTTAGATCACTTGGTTACAAGATTCTCTTACCAATTGATCCATCTACCCTAAAAGCTTAAACTGTTTGGTGAAAACACAATAAGATGTAAATTTTACATTAGGGCTTTTTCTTCATGCATGTGTGAATATATAAAACTAAACTAAATGAGATCTTTTAGACTCACTTTAAATGATTTTAAAGAGCTATATGATCATGTCCTTCTATTTGTTGTCATACAGAAATACTTTGTCACCTTTTAAGTACAAGACAAGTTTTCTTCTTTCAAAAAGAAATATCGTGTCTTTGTTTTTTGATGAAGTTTTCCAATTATTAGGACAGAGGCAAAAGGGAGTCATAGCCAGATCAGTCCTCTTTAGGCCCGGTGGGCTTCTTGCACGTGAGCTTGCAAGGCATTCTGTTGTACTTAAGGTCAATGACTGGGTCTTCTGCCATGGTGGACTTCTTCCTCACCATGGTAAATATTTTCTGCCATTTTCATTTTGTTTAACTTGAGATGGATTTTTTACTTGAGAATTATATGCTGTATTGCTATATTTTCTTCCTTTTGTTTCCTGTAGTTGCATATGGTTTAGAGAGGATGAATAAAGAAGTGTCTGAGTGGATGAGAGGTCAGTATGAGAACGACAATACTCTCAAAATGCCTTTCATTGCCACTAGGGGTTATGATAGTGTTGTTTGGAATCGTTTATATTCAAGAGACGCACCAGATTTGGTGGACTATCAGGCTAAACAGGTAACTATATTGATGACATGGTAATACTATTCTGTAATTAGTACAAAGATCATGAGTGATTAATAGAAATGATGGTAAGTAATCCTTGTTCCCTATAAAATTTTATGGATAGTGCAATTCCCCTTTTTTTTTTTTTCCTTTCTAATGGATGGTTTACATGTGTATATCTCTTAGTTTCCAACTTGATCTATGTCTGTTGTCTTCTTCAATGAACATTATGTGGTCAAGAAGGTGAGTTAATACACTCAGGAGTTTTAGGGACTCAAATGTACTTCTCCAGAATGTTCTCAGTTTTAAGACCTACAAAATGTACTCCCCCTTTGGTTAAAATATAATAACAAAACACTTCTGTGAGTAAAATAGTGATATAATGATGCAGCAAAGATATTACCTGGAAGAAGAAAACAGTAATTAACTAATGAGAATTACATCTGGTATTACTTAGAGAAACATGAATCTTTACAATGTGCATCCGAGTCACAACTTTGTTTCATGTCTTCAATGGCCATCTGACATAGCCAGAAAAACAAATTTCTATTCCTGAAAACAAGCTTCTTGACTCCATCTTTGCACAACAATTTTTGTTACTGTTCCTTAAAAATGTCAGAATAGATTTAAATTACTAAGGGGGACTTTTGTACTAAATGTTTCTTAAATTATGTTCGATTGTTCTGTGACATCCTTAGCTGGCAAATGGAATTCCGTTTCAAGCTGACATGGATTGACATTTTGAAACTAAATTTGATTTCCAGGTATGTTCCATTCTTGACGAGACACTGCAAGCAGTTGGTGCCAAGTCAATGGTGGTCGGGCATACTCCTCAAACTACAGGTGTAAATTGGTAAGAGAAGAATACTATATTTAAGTCTTCTAGTGCATTGTGGATGGAATAGTTCTATTCTATTTATTGAAACCAGTTTTTGATTCCTGCAGTAAATACAATTGTAGCATATGGCGTATAGATGTTGGAATGTCCAGTGGAGTTCTTAATTCAAGACCAGAGGTAAAACAAATCCGTGACCATAGGATTTGAATACTTTGGTTTTGTACTAAATATTATTAGAGATAATCACATTCTTCTCAAGCTTTCTTCTAGACTTCCACGGTGCTCACTTCCCACAGTTTATAAGTAAATTCAGTTTATCATGTAGACAGTTCCTTTTTCTCTATGATCATTATTGACAGAATATAACTTTTGGATTTTAAAGTTGAGTTCATATTTTCCAGGTTCTAGAAATTATAGACAATGAAGCAAGAGTTATAAGGTGCAAAAGGGACAGACTCAGTGAACTTCAAGCTGCTGCATATACTTAAGGGACAAACAAATGAGTTTACAGGTACATTGTTTACAAGATGCTTGATTGTTGTGTTACAGATTTAGTTGAAAATTTGGAACTAGTTGTTACTTATAGACAACATACTTTGATGTTGTAGCATTTGCAAGTTGAAAAATCCCACCAAATAATGGTTCCCGCTCTTAAATTTATATAAAGTTCATGTTGATTCCATATGTCTCTTGACAAGAAGGATGCTGTAAAACTTAAATTTATGTATAGATCATCTTTGCCTGGATGTTTGTTCATTATTTTGCTCTTGATATGCAACTTTAAGCTGTTATAATCAATATTTCCGAAAAGTTGTTTTGAACATGTGGTGGTTGTTCTTATAGTGTGCAATTATTCGTCAGAATGCAATATAGTAGATTGTTTTAGTTGTGGTTCAATGTCATGCCTTCAAAATGAAGTATTTAGCACATTAGTGATTTAATTAGTAGGAACTACAAGCGAAGTTTTCATTGATAAATTTCTACTGTGCTTTTGCAGGAGGTAGGGGCTCCAGCTAGTGAATTCAGACATTGGCAAATTTATGCATACCCATTATCCTATTCCTGTTACTTATTAGTTGTTTGATTCACATAGACCTTGTTAAGACAGGATCAATACAACAATTTTGGCAACCAAAAAAAATCCTGTGAGAGAAATTCCAAGCCAGATATTGAAATGTTTCCAGTTAGATGTAATCTTTGTGAATGGCTTGAAGAAAGGTGAAAATAGCATCTGCAAGAGGGGGAGAAGGAAAAAGGAGGAGGATAAAATAATCCAAATGTTGTACATTGTACTTCTGAATAAGTTGAATTATCACTAATTACATTACATTAACCAGTCCACGTCTGCTTGTTCTCTGACTAATAATATTTGTTCTCGTTTCATACTCTTGACATGACTTACCTCTTACAGTATTTGGTGCCTGTTTGGAATGGATGAGTATATTTTAAATTGTTAGAACTGATTTCTTATTGTGAAGTGTTTCTTAGAATGATTTTGAACTATTGAAAATGAGAAACTTTTTCACATAAATGTGTGTGGAATTGATCAAATGGGCCGTGAGCATCGTCCAGTTTGGTTTTATTTTATTAAGAAATACTGATACTTTTTTTTTTG
>Ga0209700_106997_pt1 | contig 16611 bp, 6 predicted proteins | sample SiratroredBW_FD_187528 | JGI IMG/M metagenome (GOLD analysis project Ga0209700, IMG submission 187528) | Root nodule microbial communities of legume samples collected from California, USA - Siratro red BW (SPAdes) (version 2) | ecosystem: Host-associated > Plants > Roots > Nodule | place: USA...
TTTATATATATATATATATATATATATATATATATATATATATATATATATATATATATATTTAAGCATAAGTTTGATAAGTTGTATAATAGGTAAATTTTATGAGATTAATAATATATATACGTATTTCTCTTTATTTCAATCTTATTATTCTTTGTTAATAAATTGGAAGAAATAGGTTATATACTGAAAAAAAAGTGTAAACATAGCTGTTCTAGAAATCTATAGAAACAAACAACTCGGTTAACAGGGATTCCAGAAAATGAAATGAATCCGAACACTTTATGATTATCCGCACTATTGTATTTATAAAAATAAATCCTGTTATTACTGCTTATAACATACTCATGGAAATAAAAATAGTTAAAAACGTAACAGTGTAATTTTCTTAAGAATAAAAATCCGAAAAAAAGAAATGTATTTATAATCTTATAACATAAACTATATATACATATATATAAAACAAATTTTTGGACGTGACACTATTCATCTTTGATATTATTTAATAATAATATATATTATTATTTTATTTATATATAATATTTTATTAATAAAATACAGTATCAATGATATTATTTAATAATAATATATATTATTATTTTATTTATATATAATATTTTATTAATAAAATACAGTATCAAAGAATATAAATGAATAGTGGTGACATATTAACATTTTCCTAAAATAAAAGCTTTAGGTATTAAAATAAATTTAACACTAATATATTATTTTAAAATTCAAAAATTTTAAATCAAATATAAAAATAATTTTTAATTAAAAATTTAAACCAAATCTTAACTACCTGTTCAATTTATATCATTATTATAAATATTATTTAATAAATAACTGTTTTGGAATTTTTTAATAAATTAATAATATTTTTATTTTTTAAAAATAATATTAAATAGTTAAGAAATCTTAAAAGTTAAAGCTCTCTAATTTTTATCTTTTTATTATATTTTATTGCAGTGATATTTATTTTTATTTTTTTGTTTATCTTACTGTATTACTTATCTCTTCGTTTTCTTTAATTCTTTGATTCATTATTGTTTCAATTTCGTTATTATTTCAATTATATTATTATTTAATTTTAAATTTATTTTATCATTATTATGTAAAAATTAAAATCAAATTAATAAATTGATTTAAATTTTTTTTATTATTATTTAATTAATCTTAAAATAATATTTACAAATTTTAAAAAAATATTAAAATTTATAATTTATAAATTAAATTTAAGCATAAGGAATATAAAAAACCGAAAGAGACTTCAAACTTTAAAAGGAGATATTATGGTTAAATTCATTTTTATGGAAATCAAAGTTTAATTTGTTGTAACTTAATTTTATTTTATATAGTTATAAATTATTATATTCAAGATTTATATATATATATATATATATATATTATAGTTTTTAATTTTTTAATGAAAAGATTTTCTTTCATTTAGTGAAAAGTATAAATAAAATGGATTTGAAAGACGTTTATTACATAAGTTTGATGCAAAATGAATAGTCGTAAAAAAATATTTGATGAAAAAAATGATTATTTTTTTATATTGTAAATAAAGTTATTATTATATTCCAAAATACATATAAATAATTTAAAATATATAAAATATTTTTTATATATTATTTACTCTTAAAAATTAAAGTCATTAGGTTGTATATTTCTAAAAATAATACTTAACATAATTTATGATAATTTATTAAATCTTAATAACTTAAATTTATTCTCAGAATTAACCATAAGATTATATAATTGATTACTAATAAATCAAATGATATTTTTATTTATATAAAAAAATAAATTATTCTCGAAATATATACATATCGTATAAAATAATTAGCAATTATAGTATCATTTGCTTTAACTTAAAATAAAAAGTGTTTTTTGAAAACTTAAATTAATAAGATTTTACTAAAATCAATAATATTTCAACAATTAACCTTCCCTTGCGTAAACCGAGAGGATAATGACTGTGATATACGACAAAGTCCATGGGCAAACGGGACCAACTGAAATAGCGGTTTTTTTAAATCTTAATGATTAGTTGATTAGGTTTTTAAATCTTAATTATTAGTATTTTGAAAACATATTGTTTAACGACTGACTGTAGGGAATTAGTTTTATGTTTTGATGTATTATTTTAATTGTTTAAAAGTTTTTTAACAATAAAACTATAGCAATTTTGAAATATTCACAAGGGTTGCTTTATATTCAAAGTAATCAATTGTTCAATTAAAATGAAAAATAAAAAAGTCATCTAAAAAAATGAAATGATAACCTATAATTATAAATTTAAAACATTTTCATTGTTTGAAATGGATTAAAAATCTCTTCGTAGTAGCAGTAGTGCGTTTGAAACTTAAGTACAACTTACTTAAGTTTATATACTCGAGAGAATGAGGCTATTTTAATAAACAACATTATTGTTATTTTTAATATATATATATATATATATATATATATATATATATATATATTAAACTATAATTATTTTAAACAAAACAAACATAAATACATAATCAGTAATTAAATAATTCTCATTATAACGTTATTCTTCTTGTATACATAATCATTTCATATAGAATAGACGCAATTAATACACAATCAATCAATTATAACTTCCATGGTATAATATTTATTTGTAGTAGTTATATGCTGAAACAGGATTTCTTAAAATGCACACCCCTTTGAAGAAAAGCCACATATTATGAACAATCTTGTGGCCAAGCCAAGAACATCCAATGTTCTGTAACCTGAAAAAACATGAAAGACAGATTCGAGAAATCATAACATTTGAAATCAAGAAATTAATCCATTCTTGTGATGTGAAATCTATGAAAACAGTTTAGTAAATACTAGTTGTACCAGGCCAAGTGCTAGACCGAATCTGAAACAGAAACTTCCTTGAATTCCTCCACCTCCTTCAAGTTCAACCATGCCTTCTCCAACACCTTTGTTTCATACACCTTTTTTGTTTCACCATCGTTTGCCTCCAATGTTATGTAGTACAAGGTCCCTGCAACCACTTGCTGCTTTGCACTGATCACTCTCACAAACTCCAGAACTGCATTCTGCTTTCATCTCCAATTAAACACAAACAAAACAACGCAACTCATGACTTAAAAATAAAACCTAGATGTAGTATTTTTAATCACGTACCAAAAATTTATGAGAGAATGATCTAGTACCAAATTATAGCATAAAACATACATAAGATCTTGTAATAATTAAAGTTGACTTATAAGAAAGAAAAGAAAACCTGGTTTTTGTTGTAGTCATCAAGGGCAAAGCGAGCGAGACTCTGAATATCGACACTGTTCTCAGCTCCAACGATATCAGTAAGGCCACCCAATGTTGCCATTTTCTCTTTCTTTTTTGCTTTATCTTATTCTTCTTCTTATCTATACCCTATTCCTGCCATCACTCTTATATATATATGGTTGCAGAATAAAAGTTTTTTATCAGTCAACATTGTCGCCTAAGAAAAACTGAATGCGTGTCTAATAATATTACCGTTGCATGTGTCATGTGATCCAATAGGATTTTCTCTCTAGGGTTACGCTATCTTCACAACTATCTTATTTTATATAACTATTTTATAACTCTTTTTATTAATTTTTTACGTTATATTTTAATTAAATATCTTACTTTAATATTTTACTATTAAAGAGGGTTGTCAACTGGTTCTGTGAAAAGAAAGGAAGTGTTAAATTATCTTTTACACCATGATAGTTAGATACTTATCAATATTTTACATTATCGTTTTATAACCAAAATATTATTACTTTATTTCAATATGTTATTTATATATACTTTTATTAATTAAATATGGTATTTTATTATTAAAAAATATTGTAAAGTAGACGTAAGAAAAAAAAGTGAGTGTAAAATGATTTGTTTTTTGTTCTTTCGTGCATGACCAACAAAACTAGATAACTTCAACCTTGGCATATGTAAGCATTAAGGCAGAACATTAAGCAATGTATGTATGTATGTATATTAATTTTATTTTTTTTTTATAAATGCTAAACCAGTGTCTTAAAAACAGTGGGAGAATTAAAAGAGGTTTTCTTTAATGAGATAAAGAAAATACAGTCTCTTATACTTTTCAATGTACTTTTATATGATTTTGACAAAAAAAAAAAATTTACTATTTCCTTGTTGACCAGTATTAATTGATAAGATCTATATTTTTTTTCCAATGAAACGTGCAAGAAAAAAAATTGTAAGAAATTAGTGGAAAGAAATATTGTTTGGTGAGAAAAAATTGAATGGAAAGAGATAATGGGAAATAAACTAATCGAAGAGAAGTTATTTTATTTATTTTTATAATATTATTTATTATGAAAGTTAAAACAACTACAAAAGTGAAATTTTCAACGAGATGAATAATTATGTTAACCCCTCATCTTTCGCCAAATGAAGTTAAATGCTATCCATATTAAGTCAAGTATACAAAAGTTTCATACTTTCTATACATCAACTATTGTTTACTAATTTATGTTTAACTTTAATTAAATACACACATGTACATGAGCAGCACACATGTTGATAACATTTGAAATTTGATCAAATTAAGAATATTTTATTCTACAATTTCAATGTTATAATTATGATTGATCTTTATATTTTATATATATGATAAAAGGAAGTGTTGATAGAGAAATAAATTTATCATATGAAAAATAATATAAATCTAAAACAATTTTTTAAATTTTTATTACCTGTAATTTTATAATTGAGCATGCAGGATATTGTAATGTTATATTAGTTTGAATTTGTATACATTTAGACATTTTTTTTATGGATGTTGATGTTAATTTCAATTACTACTATAAAAATTACAAAATATTTTCTTTTGTTTGTTTATTTTTTAATATATTTTTAACAGATTTCAATTCAACTGGCTAAAAGATAAATTTTATCTTTACTATAAATATATGTGCATTGAAAATAAAAATATATAAATAATAATATTAAAAACAAATAAATGAAATTATTGGGATCCACCGCTAAGAATGGTTGCTCTATGAATACTGTAGTTTGTAATTAAAATAACAATAATATTTATATTTTAGTTTGTAATTAACATAATATTTTCATTAAACAGTTTGGCATTAACAATGAAATTAGAAACAACGTCTTTGTAGAAGATTTTTTGCGCTTTCTAAAGATTGGTCGGATAATATTGATAGAGGTGCAATGTAGTTTGTGAATGTATCTTTACAAATAGAAGAATATTTAAGTTGATTTTCTACTTTATTTGATATTTATCATACACTATATATTAAAGTCTTGATTCTCATTTTTATTATTGAAAGTTAAAAGATTTTAAAAACTTTGATTAAAGTGTTAATTTTTTTTGTCAAGGTTTTAATTTAATTTATTCTTAAAAGATAATCAATGTAAATATATGTAGATTTGTGTTATTAAGAATTTTAAAATGATTTTAAAAAAAATAATGTGATGATAAATTAACTAATTTAGGTTGTTGAGTTTGTCTTATACTTTACCGTATTAAACTCAACTATTTTCATGATAAGTTTTAATTTTCTTTATTTTATAAATAATCTCTTGTATTATTTTATAATACTTTTTCGTCTAATAATAGATAGTACGTGGATTTTTGAGTGTGAGCTGTGAAATTTTATGTTGTTATTTTTTATTCCTAACACATTTATTCAGCATGTGTTTTATGAAATTTAATGCCTAGTAGTTAAATTTCGCATTTAGTCCATATACTCCAACTAACTTTGCTTTTTAACAGTCTATAGTTAAAAGTTATCATTTTAATCTAGCTGGCAAGGTCTAAATAGTTAAAAACCATGCAAAAAAATTAAGAAAGAGAAAAAATTTTCAAAACACTATTTAGTTTTATAATTTTAATTTTAAAAAAATATTTTAGCTAATAACCCACATGAAATGTTTTAAAATTTCATGAATAGTTGAATGACTTTATTTCACTTTCTGTGTGATTTAGGTTGATGTTGTTTTATGGAATCAAAATAATTTATTTTTTAGAAAAAAAAAAAAAGAAAAAGGAAGAACTACTACAGAGTCAAAAGGTGCTGGAAAAGTTTATCGGAGCAGCGCGAAGCTTGGAGCAGTGGTTCTGATGGCGGTTCCACCATCGGAAACCGAATCCACCGAAAACAGAACTTTTCTTTCACAATTTTATTCTCATTATATTCGAAATCGATTCCACGCTCTCTATCCCTTCTTCCCCCAAAACTTTTTCTCCAATTTCGCTATCCGCTTCAGATCAACCCCGCGTCGGGAATGTCTTCCTCTTCCGTTACCTTCCTCTTCGCTCGACTCTCCCGTGTACGCTCATTTTCCTCTTCACTTCTCCAAAATCATTCATCAATATTCCTTCCTCTTTCAATGTCATTTTCATTTTATTCTCAGCTCTATTTCTATTTCTTCACGGACGGAAACAATGAATATTAGGGTTTTTGATGTTTGTGCTGTGTTCCCTTGCAGGCTCATTACCAAGAGATCCAGAGTGCATGGTATTGTGGAGGGTATATTGGAGCGAGTTTTGATAAATTTGCATAGCATTCAAAAGAATCTCCAGTTCTGGCAGTTCAGAGCTAAGGTTCTGTCTCTAAATATCTTCTCATTTTGTTTCCTAATCTGTGTATTATAAGAAAATTTCAAGAAGAATTAAGAAGAGAAAAGAATCTGACTAAGTTACTACATAAGCTAATTTTTAACTGATGCAGAGATTGAAAATAAGCTTACCTATAAACTAACTTTAACTTGTAAGAAAACTTTGTTTATTTTTATCTTTTACAGGTATTTATGAAAAAATTATCCAAACATGTATTTAAGTTCATACTATGTCCATTCTGGAAATGGCTACACTGCTTATTTGTTTAAGATTTCAGAGGTCAGATTCCGAGAAGGCGCGTTTCATGATTTTTGAGAGGGGTCCGAGGGCTTTTATTGATGAAACGGTTAAGTTGTTGCGGGGACTCACTGCCCAGGGTTCGTCTACACAGAGTCTCTGCCAATCTGCGTCTGATTTTATCGACGAGAGAGTAGCTGTTTTGAGTTGCTTAAGATATTCACTTGCCACATTTTTGGCTCAGGTTTGCTTTGTCTGATTCATTCTATCCTAATGTTTGAATTACAATAGTGTTTCGTAATTAGAATGAATATAATTTGCCTGTCTCTTGTTGTCAAGCTCGCTTTATAGTGAATACTTTTTTGTTGTTGCATGATTCTGTCACATTGGAGTTATTAATCTTCATATTTGTAGAAGAGAAAAATTGGAATGACTGAATGATTATGAAGGTGATGCTGTATCTTACGTGTTTTTGTAGCAGCTGCTGCTTTTTACTGAATTGCCTTAGTTTTGTTTTTGGGTACTTCCCTCCCTTTTCCTGGCTGTGGCACTGCTATTGATGTCTTTAGGGAATTTCTATTATAGGCCTTGGGAGGGACTATGAGGATAGGTTTGACAGGATAGTTCAGTGAGGATATAAACAAATTGTTTACATGTCGATTTGGGATTCAGTTCTTCTGGCATACCCGTAAAACACTTTTGAACGCACCTGTAGTAATAGAAAATTATAAATATGGAAGAATTGCTCTATCATATTCACTTTGTTAAAGGCCAATATGCTGTCAATTCTCTGATATTACTTCAAATTTGAAATGCCATGCTCAGGTTTATATGGAAGTTGATAAAATTGGAGAGGATTTAGTGGCAGATCCAGAGGCTGAGCTGCCATCTTTGTTAGTTACAATTAGTGATTTGTTTTCAACATTAGAAGCTTCAATTGGGCATCTACATGCAGTGCGTCAGGTATATATAGATAAAGTTGTTCATTTTTGCCTTTTTTTTCCTCTGTTTTCATTTATGTATGTTACTCTTAACCCTTATTGCTGTGAGCCGTGATTTTTCAAAGCAAAACTGGAGCATGTTTTGAGCTTAACATTGTTTAGAATTGACCTTTTATTCTTATTCAGAGTGATTCTTCTGTTGATGGGAGCTATTCAATCCCTCTTCTATTTGAGAAGGTGCCAGAAATAAATCAGGAAGGATCTCAGTGGACAGACTGTGAAATAAGAGATGCTATCAATTCAATTTATCAAAATTTAGACAAGCTGGACTCATACATATCTTCTCTTGTAAGATCATTCAACTTCCGGAAGCTCACTCTATTAGCATTATCAAATCAGCATTTTCTTTTGATTGTGTGGTGAGAAGTAACGTAACACTGCTTATGTGTTCAGCATTCTTTTTCATTTTCTAACTAAAAATTACGAAGTTCTGTATAAAAGATATTCTTGTTAATACTTTTGAATTTATATACTTCTATCCATAAAGTCTCACTTCAGAGAGATGACTTTTGTTTTTTTGTTCAGAATTTTAATAATTAACTAGATATACTTTTTTTCACAAACTGAAAATATTTTACTCAATACAACTTATACTTTTAGTTCTAAAATAGTAACTTGACAAGATGATATATTAAATAGAAATATTTTCCAACATTCCTGAAAATAAGGTTTCAACCATAATCATATTATTAGCTTTGTTTGGTATTATGTGTTAGAAGAGTAATATTTGTTTGCTGTTAGGCAATAGTTTCTTCATCATTAAATGAATAGGCAACTGTAATGTTCCTTGCCTAAGGGGATTAGTTTCACACCCAAACGATATGTTGATTCATGGGGCATGTATGTTACTCTATTTAGTTAGAAAGCCATTTTTATATGAAAATGAGAGAAGTAAATAGTAGCCATATCCATCACTGGGGCTGTTAAAATTAATTGCTTACCAAACTTTCTCATGTTACATTGTTGTGTGCTCCCCTTTGCTTTGATTGGTAATGGAACAGTAAACCCCTCAATTAGACAAAAGTTGGCTTGACCCTATGATAGAGACTTGGGTATTATAGGATGTCTAAGTCCCACGTCAAGTAGTATGAGATGTTTAGTGGAGAATTTAAGTGTTTGATTCTTCCCTCTCAATAGCTAGCTTTTAGAAATGTGTTCCTCGAGTACCTGTGTGCTTATCAATGATAGACCAATGATGGAGTTAAGTGAAATTGTAGAATGAAAGTCCATCCTAGGCTCAGTGCTACAATAGATACTTGAGTATTATGGGGTGCCGAAGTTCCATACTCGATTCTTCCTCTTTAATAGCTAGCTTTTGAGGGGGTGGGTTCCTCAAGTGCTTTAATACTCCTTATTTTATCTCCAACATTACAAGATGTCTCATGTTATTTTCTATCTTCTAACAATCCATGGGACTTTGTCCTTGATTCAATGCCTATTAGAAGTGGACACAATTATCTTGACTGGAATGAATTACAAGGGCTTCCATTTTCTTACCATTTATATTGGATTTAGTCATATATATGGAGGTTCTATAATTGAGCAAGTGATCAACATTTTTTATAATACTTATTCAGTTGTTTATGTTGATTGGACTGTTCTATAACATTTATAAAATTTTAAATTGCAATTTAATGGTTGTGATATGTTTTAGGTCATCAAACATAGAAAGCCCAGGAGAATTACTCAACATTGGGTCCGCTATACATGTGGTGCAGTTGGTCTGTCAGTATGCTCGATTTGGCTCTTACGGCATAGTAGATTGGTGGGAAGTTCTGATCTTGATAATTGGGTTCAGGAAGCTAGGAACTCAACAATTAGCTTTCTTAAGAATCACGTAGAGCAACCGGTACATTTCTTCTTGATGATTTACCTGGGTTTCATTATTGTTTCCTTTTTTTTCGTCCTCAATAAAACTTAACATATCCTATGAGATATGAGCTGTCGGATTTGCTTGACCTCATTCCCCCTTTAAATCTCGATCTATTGATAATTAGAATTAACTATGCAACCTTCCTAAAAGTCTATTTTCCGTGAGCAATGGACAAAATTCTTTTCCTTGAGTCTTTTCCCTCTTCATTCCCATCTTGATATCTGTTGAAAAGTTAACCAAACTGATTGAGGTTTACAATTGATGTAGGATGCAAGCATGAAATAAGGTTTAATATTGCCTAGTAGCTGATCTATAGTGGATTATGCAGGCGAGGTTAGGTTCCAGCATAAAAAAGATGGAAGCCCTTGGAATGTTATAAAGCTAAAAAGAGTGTTGTTTCTTACTTTTAAATTAAGCCTAGCCCCTAGAAGTATTTTCTTTAATATCCCATGATTACTCATTGTACTTTAATTGGGTTAAATCCACCAGTTGAAGCCACATAAAATCCTTTAAAATAATCCCTATTAAAATTACTGTTTGAGATTTGAGCCCTGTTGTTTGTCACTGTGTCCCACATCTTTGTAATATGCTTATGCAATCAATTTTCAGATTTTATCCATTAGGGACGAACTTTTTGAGACATTCAGGAAGAGACATCAAGGTATTATGGACCTTGAAGAGGTGCAGTTAACTTCGAACTCATTACACAGGTTTGGTTTTTAAATATGGCGTCCTGCTTTTTCTTTAACACTGAACCTATATACAATCTATATGCTTTGTATGCTTATTTTAACACAATTATTTATAGTTTTGCATTGTATGCTATATTACTAAGGCACCTTATAGTAATTTTATTTCTATAATTCTCTTTCGATGTAAATTGTTGATGTTTCTCCCAGTTGAAATAAAAACTCTCAACCCATTTGGACCTTTTGTTTTACAAAGAAAACGAAATAATATTATTCTTATTTTAGATTTATTTTTCTAAATAAAATATCAAATAAACAGCATATGTGAGGTAATTTTTAAACTTTTGAATTGTTGTATTAGACAGTATAGACTAGTATGCAAAAGCTTCTTGTGAATCATGAAAGTTTGCATCTGGTTTGTATGTAATTACGCATGTGCATGGTCTTATTCATTCATAATATGTATGTAAGTTGGTGAACTGTGTACGGTATGTGCGACTAGGGTTGTTCGAAAATATTTGAGCTGAAATAAATTGAATTGTTAAAAAAATATTAAATTGTTTAAAAGAAAACTGAACTGAATTGTTATATTAGTTTAGTTTTAAAAACTGAATTGTTCCTAAATAGAATTGTTTGAACTAAACTGGACTATAACTTGTGAGATTGGAAAATATACTCTAAAATAATTCAAAAGCAATTTAGAGTAATTCAATTTGGTTCAGTTCACTCAAAACATGATGCAATTCAGTTCAATTCTTTTATACGATTATACAATTAAGTTTAGTTCTGTCGAACCACTTTTAAAGCTTAATTCAGTTTTAGAATAGTTCAATTCAATTCATGTTAGAGATAACTAGCCTTTATGTTATCAATTATTTCACCTTTTTATGACTGCCTGGAATTGCATTTGGTCATATTCATTGATATTAAATCTGACTTTCAATAGTAATCTACTTGATATTGAAAGCATGCTAGTTGCATGGATAATTGGATATTGCTCTCTTAGTAACTATTTCTAAAAATTTCTGTGCAGGATGTTGTTGGCATTCAGTGAGCAGGCAAAGGGTCAGAATATCCCAGCGAATGCTTCAGACCAGGAAATGCTTGAGATAGTCATGGATAGGTGAGTTGGGATATCTCTAGTTATGCTGGTCCAATGATAGCTTCTGTAATTGAATTTGAAGTAGATATTTACCTGTAAGCAGTTTTTTATGATTTTATACCTACAGGGTTCATCCTGGATGTTCATATAAAATATTTTCAATTTATATTGATTGAATATATTTTAAACTTTACAGAATTAAATCTTGGATTTTGATGGAATCAAAGGACAATTAAATACAGAAAGTGAATTTTATATGTAGGAAGAAATCATGTAATCGGAAGAAATGTTGAATTTAGAATCCTTATTAGTAGAATTCTTAGTATCACTTCATTTCTTGTAACATTGGTATTTATCATGTGCTAAGATCTAATTTCTCGAGTATAAATGCAGGTATGAGAAGGAACTCATGCATCCTATTCAAAACCTTCTCAATGGAGAGTTGGTTCGCGCTATACTTATTCAGGTACTGTAGTTCATATGTTATATGTTACATCTGTTCAAGTTTTTAACATAATTCTTCAATATTCCAGGTTCAGAAGCTCAAGCTGGATATCGAGACGTGAGTTTATTTGAATCTACAAATCGAAGTAAATAATCACATTGTTTTAATTTCTCACTATGATATTTTGAGCAGGGCAATGCTAGAGCTGAACCAGATTCTACGGGCAAATGAAATCAACTTTGCCGTTCTGACTGCTCTACCTGCATTCTTTCTCTCTCTTTTGCTCGTGATGGTAGTACGGTCATGGTTCAAACAGGTAATTTCCCTTGTTTAGTTTGCACAAAATTATGACCATAATGCTGATAGGAATCCAAATATTACACTTCTTGCATAGTCTAAAGAAAACTTGTATGAATGAGTTGGAGTGTGGATCTTATTTGGAGTGACACATTGTTAGTGTATAGTTGGGATACTGTTAGAATTTTAGTCCCTATAAAAATTTAATTACGCATTCTGCAATTTTGGTCCCTTACAATTTTAAGATTATGCAATTTTGATCTCTATAAAAGCTTAATTGCGCATTTGGTGATTCAGTTATTCAAAATTAAGCATTTTAGTCTACTTTAATGTCGTCCAATTACTAATGAAAAATATCACACGTCGATCAGTAATTAGAGTGTCAAATATTCACATAAAATATAAATAGCAAGGTTTAACACGTTTTAACACTATCCTTATCGATATATTAACATTTGCTATTAGAAATTGAATTATATATTAATGCTGAACTAAAATCACATACTTTTGAAAACCTGGAAGACCAAATGTGCAATTAAAGTTTCATAGAGATTCAACATTACACATATGTGAAATTATGAGCACTAAAATGGTTTTAAGCAAATTGGTTTTTATCTGATGGGCTAGATATTACAGCACCTGTTTCTAGTCGACATATGTATCTTAATATCATATGGATTAGGTCAAAAAGGGATTCTGTTTTGTATCAAACCTGCTCAAGTTCATCCTTTACTTGTTATACTTAACTGCCCTCGATCTTTTAAGAATTTTGTTATTGCTTCATTGATTAGAGGATGCTCTGCAGTGTTATGAAGTTACTTATTTTTGGTTTTCCTTGAATTTCTTCATTTATTATAATTTATTTATATAATTCCCCGCGGGTTTTCAAAGTTGGTTTAGATTTAAGAATTCGTTTTATGTAGCTTTTGGGGTGCTAACTTGTTTCAGTATTGCCTTCGTTATCTTTTCTCTTAAAAAGAAATTCTTTATTCACTAGTATTGATAAAAAAAATTTGTGTAAATTAGGATACCAAAGCTGAGGGAAGAGGTAGAGTTGCTCGCATTCAGAGGAGGTTACTTGTTGCTGAGGTTAAGAAAAGGATTGTGCGGTACCAAAGTTATGTTGACCAAGGGCTGGTAAGAAGCTTTCCTGATTCTTGTACATGCATGTGACTATATTTCTTCCTGAATTGAAGTTTTCCTTCTATTAAGTCGCGTCATTCGTACATACATATATGACTCTTGATTTTGTTTAGCCCTTCCAAAATGAAGTTTCAACTCTCTCTCTACTCACACACACACATATTATGGAGGCGGTATTCACCTAGGCAGAGTAAGTCTAGAATACTCATGATAGAGCATATGAAAAATGTTCTTCACTGTGCCATTTTCTTTTTTCTACAGAAAACGTCTTCATTTGAGTTGTTTGAGGTGCGAGTGGGGTTCACAAACTTCATTTTGTGCTCGTTTAGCAAACAACCAATATTTCTCCCACCATGACACATGTTCTAACTTGAAATTTATGACAGATTAATTTGGGAATATGTTCCAATTATTTTTAATGATTTAAAATTAATTTTATCAAAATCAATTTCATTTAACATTAAAACAAAGAAATCCTTAGTTAATTTGAATGAGATGGATGGAAGAAAGATAGGAAGTTCATGTTTCATGTTGTCTACAGGAGAGAGATGCACAATGTATGTTTGGATTGGCACTCTATAGCCTGAATCGCCTATATCATTCTGTCAAAAGGCACGCAGAAGCTTCTGGAGAGTGGGAGAGGTTAGTTGCACTCCTTTTGTCTCAGCTATAATTGTCCAGTCACTTTCTATTTATCGGATTTATATATATATATATATCCTCTAACTGTTCTAATACGTGAAAAGGGTGTGAATTCTATGATTGTTAAAATTGCTAATTCATATATATTATGAACAGTTTGCGTGAGGATATAATAGATTTGGCAGCCCCTGGACTGCAAACTTCAGACAAGCTCTCTGTGATATCACACATGGTTACATATGACTGCTTGCTTCCAAGTCAGAACCGCCGGTAGCATATTTCAGTATACTATTTTTTTTCTTAATTCTTTTAATGATGCTTTTCTAGCTACTTTGAAATCCAATTTTGTTTTTTGGATGTATGCATATCTTCCTCATGCATGGTGACATTTTATCGCCATAGTATGATCAAAGATTTTGACAAATTTTAACAATTGATACAAATCATATTTTGAGGGTATGATAAATGTTCATTTGCTCGGGAAAATAAGCACTCTAAATAACACTCTTAAATAAGCCAGAAGTGTCCAAGGTCATTTGAATGGAGTGAAATACTGAAATATGATTGGAGTTCAATCCTTTTCCTTCTCAAGTAACCATAGTTTTCCGTCGAACAGGCGTTTGTTTCTTCCTGCATCCTCATATTTGTTTTCTGATAAAATAATGTGCATGCCCGAATCTAACCATGAGGGCTTAAAACAGTTAAAAGAAAAAAAAATGGAGGGTTAGGGTTCGAGATAGAGGAGGATGATGGAGAGGGTGGTAAAAGAAATGGTAGTAATAATACTAATTGTATATTCATGTTATATGATCAAATTATTTAGATTATATATACTGACAGGAAGTACAAATATTGTTGTTGATCATGTATGTTAACGTTTTTTAATGATCCGTCTCATAATCTTCTACAAATAATTAAAAATATTATTTTATTTTATGTAATTGTTTATTATATAAATAAGTATATTTTATTATACATGATATAAAAATTTTGTTGTAATGAAAAGGTTTAATTATATAGAATCAAGCATTTTAAATACTTCCAACTTCATTTGTAGCTTTACCTATTATTATATTTTTTTTGTTAAAAAGATTAGAACTTTGCGACACTATTAGAGGGACTTCACAACTAACGTAAAAATGAGTTTTTTTACGGGCTTAGAATATTTAATGTAAAAAAGTTGGACTTAATTTTAAATTGATACTCCACACTTTTTATTTTAAGCCTTTGATTAACCGACGAAAATGCAATGCATAATAGACAAATTTTTATTAGTGACAATTTACAAATAAAAATTCAAATCAAGTCCTTTAGTACTTTTCATGTAATATAATGTGTTAAACTAAATTAAAGCTGGAGTTGACTTAATTCAAAAATGGAAATTTATAATTTGATATGGTACGGTACGTCTAGAATTAAAATTAAAGTTTAGTTCAAAATTAAATTGAGCTACACTAAACTAAAGTTGCAGTATTTAAATGAAATAAAATAAATAAATAAATATAATATGATACTAAATCTAGGAAAAATTCACCCCCATCGATGGTTGATTTGGATAATATTTTTCAAAAACATTTATAGAAAAGTAAAATAAACAATTTTCTTATAAGCTAAATTAGTTCGTACAAGTTTATTCATAGTAAGTTAATTATTTCATTTTAGCTTCTTTTAAATCTAATTTTAATCTATACATATATCAATTTAACATAAAAATAAACATATTTCATTGTCTTAGAAGTGTTTTTTAAAGTTTTCATTTTTCTGTTAGTCTTCAGTGAGAAATCGAAAAGAACTCTTAAAATATGCTATGTTTAAATACATATATAAATATAGCGGTGAATTAACTTTTAATAATCAATCATTAACATGGCAATTTAACTTGCAATATTTAGCTATTTTCTATCTTGACAGCTGAAACAAGAAATAAAAAAAACATTACTATTTATGATTTGTTATGACAATGTTCCGTGTAAGAAACTAGTCTGTATACAAATCCAACGCAGGCTGGGAAAAGGAACGACGAGTTCTTCCTGCACCCTAATAGGTTCTTCCTGCACCCTAATAGGTTCTTCTTGCACCTTAATAAAAGAATTTTATACTACAATTACCCTTATATGACAACCGGATGACATCTCCATCCGGTTGTCATTTAAAAAAATTGACAATCGGATAAACAGGTCATTCGGTTGTCATTTTTGTTCAAATGACAATCGGATGGAGGTGTCATCCGGTTGTTAATTTTTTTTCAAATGACAACCGGATGGGGGTGCCATCCGGTTCTCATTTGAAGAAAAATTAACAACCGAATGGTACCTCTATCCGGTTGTCATTTGAAAAAAAATGACAACTGGATGGAAGTGTCATCCGGTTGTCATACAAGGACATTTGCGGTATGAAATTTTTTTATTAAGGTGCAGGAAGAACCTATTAGGATGCAGGAAGAACTTGTCAAAAGGAACACACTGAACTTGAAACCCAACGCATGCATCCACAAATCAAGCCACATAATGTCTAAAAACACGCTCTTGACATTTGTTGCCCAACAAGATCCTCTCCCATC
>Ga0209700_106998_pt1 | contig 16609 bp, 12 predicted proteins | sample SiratroredBW_FD_187528 | JGI IMG/M metagenome (GOLD analysis project Ga0209700, IMG submission 187528) | Root nodule microbial communities of legume samples collected from California, USA - Siratro red BW (SPAdes) (version 2) | ecosystem: Host-associated > Plants > Roots > Nodule | place: USA...
GAAATTATATATCAGCTATCCCTGCAGATATGCAGACTCAACCAACCCAAGCGTTGAATTGTCCAGCCCGAATTATAGTAACAAAAAAAGAGGACAAATGGTACATCACTTTCTTTGTCGAGGAACAATCTCACGACCTCAGTCCTACGAAGTCAACTATGTTTCGTAGCAATAGGAAAACCAACTTGAAAGTTAAGAGAACGCTTGAGATGAACGATGACGCTGGTGTGAGGTTGAACAAAAGTTCTGCATCGTTAGTACATCAGGCTGGAGGTTATGATAACCTTCCATTTGGGGAGCGAGACGTTAGAAATTATGTGTCCGAACAAAGATGCATCCTAGGTAAAGAAGGTGATGGAAAGGCTTTGTTGAATCATTTCTCCCGTATGTGTCAATTGAATAAGGATTTTTTCTTTGAAATTGACATAGACCAAGACAACCGCATCATAAATGTCTTTTGGGCAAATGCAAGAAGTAGGGTTGCCTGTCATGATTTTGGAGATGCTGTATCGTTTGACACAACTTACCTAACCAACAAGTATGACATGACATTCGCCCCATTTGTCGGGGTGAACCACCATGGACAATTAATTTTGTTGGGGTGTGGATTGTTGTCCTCAGAAAACACCACAACTTTTGTATGGCTATTCCAATATTGGTTGCGATGTATGTCGAACAAGGCTCTGCAGGGCATTGTGACTGACCAATGTCAAGCAATGAAGAATGTCATTTCCATTGTATTTCCGAATACATGCCATAGGTGGTGCTTGTGGCACATCATGAAAAAAATACCTGAAAAGTTATCTGGATATACTGAATACCATGCAATTAAGAAGTCAATGAAAGCCGTGGTGTACGCGTGTAAACATGTTGGAGAATTTGAATCTGAATGGGCCAACTTCATATCAACCTTTGATTTGTCTGGTAATGAATGGTTAGGTTCCCTCTATGCGGATCGCGAACGATGGGTTCCAACCTTCTTGAAACATAGATTTTGGGCTGCGATGTCAACAACCCAAAGATCAGAGGGCATGAATGCCTTTTTTGACGGCTATATTAACTCTACCACAACCCTACAACAATTTGTCCATCAATATGACAACGCTTTGGCACACAAGGTGGAGAAGGAGAACGGGGCAGACTTTACATCGTTAAATACAATCATTCCATGCGACTCACAAGCTTTGATCGAACGACAGTTCCAAAGTGCATACACTCAAGCCAAATTCACAGAAGTCCAAACCTAATTCAGATCTAAGATGAATTGTATTATTCAAAATTGTGTTGTCGAAGGATATGCATGCACATATGAGGTGATGGAGGAGACCATCAACAATCATCGCAGCCGTGAAAGTATCTTCAAAGTCAACTACAATTGAAACACCAATGATTTTAACTGCAAATGTCTATTGTTCGAGTTCAGGGGGATAATTTGCAGACATTCGCTGGTTGTACTTGCCCAAGAGAGGCAGCAGTGTGTATTACCAAAATATGTACTTCAAAGGTGGAGCAAGACTGTTCGTAGAAGGCATAGTTATATTAGATCATCACTTAACGCAAAGGAAAAACTGCCACATATTGAACGTTTTGATGCTCTATGTGAAAGGTTTTCCTAGATAGCTGAGATTGCCTGTGAAAAAGATCAAACAACAAATTTATTATTTCGCCAATTGGAAGCCTTTGCCAAACGTCATTGTATTTCTGTACAGTCAATTAGACAGCGCTGCAGTGCTTCATATGCAGCCACCAACACAGTCCATAACGACGACTGTAGCAATGACAACTTAAACCAAAATATATATAGCCTTATCGCAGTTCGAAGAAAGGGAAGACCCTGTTCAAGAAGATTAGAAGGCGCTTCGGAGAAACCTAAGAAGCGAAAGAAGGCAACCAATGTGAAAGTAACAACTGTTACACAAAATTCAGTAAGAATTACAGTTCCCCACCATGGTCTGAAATAGGTGTGCGAGGTACTATCTAATTTGAATATATGCTAAATGAAACTGTTGTTTTACTTGTAGATAGATATGGATGATAACTGGACTCCACCACATAATTCTACTGAATACATTTTAACGGAGAAGAACATACCAACCACACAGTTTCCTTCATACAACGAATCAGTAAGCCAGTGTCTTGTGTTTTTTACTTGCACGACTTAATTTTGACTTTTTGCGTTGACGTTGTCCAAACAGAACACAAATGTTGAATATTGTGGCTTTGTATCGTTGCTGTCATAGTTGGGCACAACTGGATCAAACACACAGGACCCTAGCAATGACGTTATGAATTCCAACAATTTAATACCCTGACAGTAATTGATAGTGACTTATGTTAAGAGGCTGATCAACTTATTCGGTGTTGTTAATTTGGGTTGTTTCAACTTAGACATGTGTGTATGTATGATATGGCTTATTCAGTTAACAACATGGGCAACCACTTACTTGAACACGGTAAACCACTAATATAAACATTATGAATCACTTGTATAAACCTGCTACACCAGTTACGTAAACATCGATAACCACTTATGTTAACATATGGTCAACCTGTGAAATGAACATGCTAAACCACTTACGTCAACATAGAAAACCACTTATACAAACTCAAGGTTAACAACTAGAATAAATATTTTGCAGGGGTTTAACATATGTGTCGGACCTCCCAACGTGGCAAATCACTTATAATAACTGAGCGAACCACATAGAGAAGGATGGATGAATGGGTGGACATGCAGGGGTTTAATGTAGGTGTCGGAGTTGTGAACGTGACAAACCACTTATACTAACTAAGCGAACCACATAGAGAAGGATGAATTAATAGGTGGGACATGCAAGGGTTTAACATAAGTGTCGCACTTGTGAACGTGACAAACAACTTATACTGACTGAGCGAACCACATAGAGAAGGATGGATGAATGGGTTGACATGCAGGGGTTTAATGTAGGTGTCGGACTTGTGAACGTGACAAATCACTTATACTAACTGAGCGAATCATATAGAGAAGGATGGATGAATAGGTGGACATGCAGAGGTTTAATGCAGATGTCGGATTTGTGAACGTGACAAACCACTTATACTAACTGAGCGAACCACATAGAGAAGGATGGATGAATGGGTGGACATGCAGGGGTTTAATGTAGGTGTCGCACTTCTGAACGTGGCAAACCACTTATACTAACTGAGCGAACCACATACAGAAAGATGGATGAGTGGACAAGCAGGGGTTAAATATGGTCAAATACTTGTATAAACCAGTTTCATAAACATTGTAAACCATTTACGTGAACATGTTAAACCAATTATATATAGATAAGGTCAAACAGTTATCAATTTTGGTGTTTGAGTTTAAGTGGTTAAAAGTCAATTCATTTATGTTCCAAAAAATATATGTACATTTGTTACATTTGTACAAATCATGACTACATGCAAATAGTTTACAGTAATGTGTAAAAATCAAAATGTCATTTTCCATATAGTTGTTGTGTTAATCTTGAATTTCGAAGACAATCTCTGCTCGTTTAACATTATCCTCATGTAATATCCATTTGGCTACATATTCTTCTCTAAATGCCTGCAATTGTTCCTGAATATAAAAGACACCCCACGAACTTATTCACTGCATTAAGAAACCAACCAGAGGAATGTTCACAATAACTCAGATTTACAAATCGTAGTATATTGTGGCATGCTTTTGAACTAGTATCTTGCCACACCGTCCCAAACGTCCATGTATCTAATAACCATCATACCACAATCAAAGCTGAAAATGGCCAATATCATTTATTAGTTCATTTCAATATGTCCTACACCAATGCATCATAAATGAACACTGACAGGTGTAAACTGACCTGTTAGGCTGATGAGGGACGTCAGCCTTAATGAGTTTTAAACGAACTTGTTTTTCCAACTCAAAGTGCTCAACCAAACCGAATAGGCATTCCAAACGGTATGCCTGTGACCATCATGAACTTACGTTAATAACACATTCCACGTAGTGAATAACTACTTTCAACCGTAAATCATTTAACCTAAAGGAAAGAATGATGAACTTACCATTGCCTTGTGAATTTGCTGGCGGATTGCATTACTGTGACCCAAGGAGTCCATGACATACAGCTCTCTGGTGACACAGTTCACAGCATAGCACCACCAGTGATCGCTGAAAACTGTGGGGACAAAAACCTAAAATCCAATTTAAATTAAGACATCATGGACAAGTCGTTGAATATTTTGCAATCTAACCATATTAAGCACTTACAAATTCGGCAGTCAGAATATTCTCAAGATTCATCATCCCATATGGGTAATATAATTTGTAGTCCTTGTATTCCCAAACCCTTCTTTTGGGTGTTTTGCCACCAATCTTCCTTTTACGGTTATTTATGTCGTGAATGACAGCAGACTGCAAGAAGGGTACATTCATTAAGTTGTCTTAGACCAAACTTATAATAAGTACATATGGAACATATTAACATACTGCAAAAAATGGATTCAGGCATATTCGTTTGATGGTGCCTTCATTTTTCAATTGGTCATACATGAACATGTTGCACACAAATAACATAGCCTACAAACATTTCACCAAATTAAAGAATTAGTGAAGTTTTGAATTTCATTGTTACATTAATAAGCATGACAAAGTTGCGGCATGGCTGACCAAGTTATCAACTTTCCCTTCTGGGGCGAAGGACATAAGATCGGCCTTTGTAACCATGTGGTTATCAATCTGCACAAGAACTCTACAAAAACCACCAGATTCGATGAACTATCCATTGTAATTCCTGACCAACAACAACATCAGGTTTTCATTTTTTAACGGAAATAACTAAAATGAACAAACCTGCTATCTTTATAATGTGCAGATGTGACACCTCTATAGACTTTGCCATTGTCAACAACCGGCATGATAGGCTCATCCCTATGAGGACTGACCTGCCCTTCCACGACATCAGGCTCAGCCCTGACAGTAGTACCCTCCACCTGCTCAATATGGGTATCATCGGGCCTATGAGGAATGACCTTCCCTTGTGCAACGTCAGGCTCAGCCCTAATCGCAGTAACCTCCATGGGCACAACTTCAATAGCATGGGGCATGTCACAAATGACTTGCCCCTGCTCAACATCAGGCTCAGCCCTGGTCGCAGTAACCTCCATGGGCACAGGTTCAGTAGCATGGGCCATGTCACAAATGACTTGCCCCTGCCCAGCATCAAGGTAGCCCTGACCACAGTATCCTTCATGGGCAAAACATCATTAGCATCGGGCCCATCACAAATGAGTTGCCCCTGCCCAACATCAGGTTCAGCCCTTATGATCTGCTTCTGTCCATCAATAGAGTCAGCCCTCACCGGGGTTGCATGACTGTGCCCATCACTGCGCTGAGGACTAATAAGAGTAGCTTGCCTTTGGGGACTCACATGGTGCTCGGATTGCATCTCGTTTGGGATGTTATGTGGTCCAATGAATGATGTTCCCGTAAAAGTATGCTATAGATTGCTGCTCAACAGTAACTGAATTTGGCTGACCTTCTCCTCAAGGGCAGCAATCCGTTCTTGATTTGCCAACAGCCTCCTTGTGGCCCTAGCAATTTCATTGGATATTGTATCTTCCACATTATCAAACGACGAACCATGTTCGTCGTCTATGCCTTTTGGACTTACGGGTGGTGCACAAGACCTCAGTGCCTCACACACTATATCAATATTGTTTTCTTCCTCCCCAAGTTTCCAATAGAAGACAATCTACAGAAGTTGTATCCCATCATTGTTGGAAATCAAAAAACATAATGAATTCCAATAACTTAGGAAACCAATAAACCATAACCAATACCTGATTTGTTTGAAAAGCAGAACATATATTGGAAGACCTCATAGTTATGGGATGACTTCCAAGCATTCTTGGAAATTCTGTACTGCATCCCAACCCTACATGTTGTCCTGCCCATAACTGTTTCAAACAAACACATGGTCTGTAAAACAAACATACGAACAATAATTTACATTGTAAAATGATTAATACTAACCTGCAAAACAACAACACACCCCGAAAAATTAACTACAAGTCTGTTCTGTTGTTGGTTGTACAATACGGCAACTCTGTTCAAACTTTGAATCAAAAAATTGTGAACGACTGCCCCCCAGTTATACATATTTAAATTATGTACATTTTGTAGTAAATGAAAAGGAAATGCATTAATAGTTATGGAAGACCGTGGAAAATAAAATGTTCCAAGTGCAAGTATTATATACAGTCTGCAGAAGTCTTCGACGTTTTCATCCTTATTGACATCAGGATCACGGAGCTTTACAAGCACCAAATTTATGGTAATTTCACTTCCATTGAACAAACTGTTCATGAAAGGAGCATCACTATATTTCAGGGTAACTTCCTCGCCAGTTACCCGCAGCCCCAACGTGATGCATACATCAAATGGAGAAAATGGGACTAAAAATTCCCTGATCCTGAAAGACTGGTCTGCAATACACCATCTGCTAATCAGTTCCCACAAAACAACTGACGAAATATGCAGTGGCTGATCCAGGCGCAAGAGCCATTTGAATGGAGTTGTCTCCATCAACTCTCTTTGAATTGGAGACATCTGACGATTAATGTCAATTATAGCATCGGTGTGGAGTTTGTGCCTGACTCTCAACTGTTAATACAAATCAACAAAACAGATTAAATTGTTTTCACACTTAGAGCATAAACTATGAAATTAAATTGCACAAATTACTAACCTTTGATTCTCCCCGATCTTCAGCAGAGGATTTTTTGGGACCCATATATGTATAAGAAGGAAACTGGTACCCAAGAAAAGTAGCCCATTACTCAGATATTGAAAAGTACAGTGACAAACAAAATACTTAATATGTTACTCACTTGCAACAAAAGGAAACCAACACACTACCAAGACAACTTCTTTCGCATACACAGACGTAGAATAATAACTGGTTCACTATGTTAAAATAAGTGGTTCAATGACGAATTATTTCCAATACACACACGTGTATAACACATGCAAAGACCTCCATGTTAAACCCACAACCCAAGTGGTTCACTATGTTAACCTAAGTGGTTTAATGACGTAAGTGTTCGCATACAATCAGATACAAACATACAATGTGTCCCAGACAGGTAAGTATCAGACATGCAAACCAGTAATGTTAAACCCACAATAAAGTTATCTTCTTTTATGACCTAAGTTGTTAACTGTCACCGGCAAAGTTTCACGACAAAGGCATGAACAGATATACAAACCCACAACATAACTCAACACCAAAACATTGTGTACATCATTCGGATCATTGCTTTCGATAAACCCTAAAATGTACATTGTTAAACACAGGACGAACGAGCGATACACCTTATGGCAGTGAACCCCAGCTTCCGATGTCGATTCACCGTAGACGACCGCCGACAACAGGACCGTCAAATGAAAAAATGAAAGGGTTAAGAAGCGACGAAAATGTTGTAGAGAAGCAAAGCAATTCGTTTCCAAAACGAGCTCGTTGATGTTGTCTGACCTTGGAGATATCTTCCAGAACGCAGTGCAATGATGGGACTACCAACATTCAGCCGTCATTTTAAACGGGAAATTTGGCATACAAAATGTCTCATCTACCCTCACAAAGCGACAAAGCAAGACAACGTTTCCCGCCAGTGAGAGGAGCTCAATATCAGACTACTTATCTGTGTTCAAATAAGTGGTTCTCTGCGTACAAATAAGTGATTTTCTATGTTAACCAATGCAACCAAGGACATGTTCACACAATTGCTTCTCTATGTCTAATTAAGTGGTTCTCTTCGTACAATTAAGTGGTTTGTTGTGTTAACCAATGCGACCAAAGACATGTTCACACAATTGCTTCTCTGTGCCTAATTAAGTGGTTCTCTTCGTACAATTAAGTGGTTTGTTGTGTTAACCAATGCAACCAAGGATATGTTCACACAATTGCTTCTCTGTGTCTAATTAAGTAGTTCTCTTCGTACATTTAAGTGGTTTGTTGTGTTAACCAATGCGACCAAGGACATGTTCACACAATTGCTTCTCTGTGTCTAATTAAGTGGTTCTCTTCATACAGTTAAGTGGTTTGTTGTGTTAACCAATGCGACCAAAGACATGTTTACACAATTGCTTCTCTGTGTCTAATTAAGTGGTTCTCTTCATACAATTAAATGGTTTGCTATATTAACCAATGCGACCAAGGACATGTTCACACAATTGCTTCTCTATGTATTATTAAGTGGTTCTCTTTGTACAGTTAAGTGATTAGCTGTATTAACCAATGCGACCAAGGACATGTTCACACAATTGCTTCTCTGTGTCTAATTAAGTGGTTCTCTTCGTACAATTAAGTGGTTTGCTGTGTTAACCAATGCGACCAAGGACATGTTCACACAATTGTTTCTCTGTGTCTAATTAAGTAGTTCTCTTCGTACATTTAAGTGGTTTGTTGTGTTAACCAATGCGACCAAGGACATGTTCACACAATTGCTTCTCTGTGTCTAATTAAGTGGTTCTCTTCGTACAGTTAAGTGGTTTGTTGTGTTAACCAATGCGACCAAGGACATGTTCACACAATTGCTTCTCTTTGTATTATTAAGTGGTTCTCTTCGTACAGTTAAGTGGTTTGCTGTGTTAACCAATGTGACTAAGGACATGTTCACACAATTGCTTCTCTATGTCCAGTTAAGTGGTTCTCTTCGTACAGTTAAGTGGTTTGCTATGTTAACCAATGCGACCAAGGACATGTTCACACAATTGCTTCTGTGTCTAATTAAGTGGTTATCTTCGTACAATTAAGTGGTTTGTTGTGTTAACCAATGCGACCAAGGACATGTTCACACAATTGCTTCTCTGTGTCTAATTAAGTGGTTCTCTTCGTACAGTTAAGTGGTTTGTTGTGTTAACCAATGCGACCAAGGACATGTTCACACAATTGCTTCTCTGTGTCTAATTAAGTGGTTCTCTTCGTACAATTAAATGGTTTGCTATGTTAACCAATGCGACCAAGGACATGTTCACACAATTGCTTCTCTGTGTCTAATTAAGTGGTTCTTCTTTTACAATTAAGTGGTTTCCTGTGTTAACCAATGCGATCAACGACATGTTCACACAATTGCTTCTGTATATAATTAAGTGGTTCTTATTTTGTAATTAGAAAAGTATATTACTTAACATTACTATACCAGCAAGTTGTCCTCAAACATTAATAAATTATTTGTTCGTTGTGGTAAAACCTTAGCTTACAAAAGGAGAACATAAGAATACAATAAATTTGCCGTCATACATTAACCAATGAATTGTTTATCTTACAAAAGGACTTCTTGTAATGGCGATACGTGCACGCTTTCTTGGTTTCGTCTTCAGCCGACGGTATATGCTACCTCGTCGGAGTTGTTGACCCATATCACTCCCAACAATCTTATTTGCTTTTGATGCATCCGATGATTGAAGAGTAACAGGGTAATGAAGAGAGGCAGGATCCACATTGGTATCTTCAGTATTCTGGTCACTTTGTACCAATTTTAACCAATTAGTTAGCTCTAGAACCTGGTTCCCTAGTTTCTGAATCCGTTCTTCTTGTTCTGCAACAGTACGCAACAATGTTGTCTTTCTGTCAATCAGTTCGCTCAAATTGGACTGCTTGTTTGGATGGTGCTTAACTTCAGAACCTGATGAATGCAAAGCTTCCCTCACAATGTCAATCAGCAACTCTTCACTGGACAGTGCTAAATCATGAATGACCTGATAACCACAACAATAACCACAATTGAACAATTTTGCACAATAACTGTGAATTCATATATCTGTCCATAGGTATTACTAACCAAATTTCTTTCGAATGTCACTTCAATCTGTCTCGGACCAACCTTCACATCCTGCCAGTGAAGAATGCGAGGGAATTTTTGCTTCCTTAGATCTCCCTTTTTACTTGAAGACAACAGATGCTCCAAAGCCCATATCTGTAATGCAATAAAAAAAAACTACAATCCATCAACAACAAAACGACAGTAATTGACAAATCATAAATGAGTTTTTGTCCAGCCATTTCATTGTAATTACCTGCAACACATATGCACACAGCCCCCAATATATGTATGTCCACCTCCAACATCGGCCTGCAACGAAGTCGATGTTTGATACAAACTTTGCACTAGAAATTGGAACACAGTTGTTCCCCAATTATAATTACAAAGTTCCCCTAACTCATCTACAATACTAAATAAACCACCAAAAACACTCTCACTCACAGTCGGTAGTAAGAACTCACTTAGCCCTAACAATACATACAATTTACAGAAGTCATCAACATTTACGTCATTTCGCCTTTTTTGGATCTCAACAAATATCATCTTCACATAAACATGTGTAGAAGGAAATAACTTCCTAATAGGGGAATCCTATGATTTACTTCGAAGATCAACCACACATCCACCAATTCTAAGACCCAATAGTACACAAACGTCTAGGGTTGTAAAGGAAACCAAGTCAGACCTTATCATAAAACCTCCCCTCCTCTCAACCCATCGTGTGCATAACCCTGTCATCAGTTTCTTGCTAAGTTTGACTTAGCCTTCAAGCTCCATGAACCATGAAAAAAGAGTTCTGTCAATACAAGCCTTATGCTCTTCGGTAAGCATTGTATTTACAACTCCCAGAAATGTTGTTCGACAACAATGTCAGACACAAACACAGACCTACATGCAAAAAATAAACAATTATACCAAAAAAGTACAAGTTATCAAATATGGACAAATACCTTCGATCCGGAACTTTGGGCTGTTGTCATTGTTATGCTTGCATAACACATGTCAATAAACAAATTACATCGTTACTCAATGGTACAATATAATGAATAAAAAAAAACAGAAACCCAGATAAGTGGTTAGCTCAGTTCAAATAAGTGGTTCGCTGTGTGTAATTTTGGAACACACACATTTGTTTGAGGGGTGGAATGTCTAAGTGGTTAGCTCAGTTCACATAAGTGGTTCGCTGTGTGTAGTTTTGGAACACACACATTTGTTTGAGGGGTGGAATGTTTAAGTGGTTAGCTCAGTTCACATAAGTGGTTCGCTGTGTGTAGTTTTGGAACACACACATTTGTTTGAGGGGTGGAAGGTCTAAGTGATTAGCTCAGTTCAGATAAGTGGTTCCATTTGTGTAATTTTGGAACACACATTTGTTTGAGGGGTGAAATGTCTAAGTGGTTAGCTCAGTTCACATAAGTGGTTCGCTGTGTGTAATTTTAGAACACACACACATGTCTTAGTAGTGGAATGTCTAAGTGGTTAGCTCAGTTCACATAAGTGGTTCACTGTGTGTAATTCAGATAAGTGCAATTTTGGAACACACACACGTAATCAGTCCATGGCTTTTTAATCAGTCCAACAAGACTGCAGCAGCAACTGAATGGTGCTATTGACCGTGAAGTTCACCACCCAACATAAATATTTCTTTAGGAATCCTTAGTGTATCACTAAGTATGACATCCGAGAACCCACAAGCAGCAAAACCTACTTAACAGAGTTAGTATTTTGATTTCTAAAGAAACAAGTTGGCATGAATACCTCACTTTGTCAAATAGTAACACTACAAAATACCTGCTGAAGTCTGGTTGGTCCAATTTTGTAAAGGACAATAACTTAAAAGCAGGAAATGTATTAGTCTTTGGAAAAATTAAGCCAGGAATTGTGATTTAGAGATGTTATTTTCATGTCTGGCCTATATGACAGAAAAATAACAAAGTTAAAACCAAAACCATGGCTTTTTAAATTTTTCAAACACAAATACATTTCCTGCTTTCAAGTCACAGTCTTTGCAAAATCAGTCTAACAAGACTGCAGCAGCAACTGTATGGTACTATTGACCGTGAAGATCCCCACCCAACATAAATATTTCTTTAGGAATCCTAAGTGTATCACTAAGTATGACATCCGAGAACCCACAAGCACCAAAACCTACTTAACAGAGTTAGTTTTTTGATTTCTAAAGAAACAAGTTGGCATGAATACCTCACTTCGTCAAATAGTAACACTACAAAATACCTGCTGAAGTCTGGTTGGACCGATCTTGTAAAGGACAATAACTTAAAAGCAGGAAATGTATGTGTATTTGAAAAAATTAAGAAGCCAGGAATTGCGATTTAGAGATGTTATTTTCAGTCTGACCTATATGACAGTAAAATAACAAGGTTAAAACCAAAACCATGCCTTTTTAATTTTTTCAAACATATACATTTCCTGCTTTCAAGTCACAGTCTTTCCAAAATCAGTCCAACAAGACTGCAGCAACAACTGTATGGTACTATTGACCGTGAAGTTCACCACCCAACATAAGTATTTCTTTAGGAATCCTTAGTGTATCACTAAGTATGACATTTGAGAACCCACAAGCAACAAAACCTACTTAACAGAGTTAGTATTTTGATTTCTAAAGAAACAAGTTGGCATGAATACCTCACACATTTGTTTGAGGGGTCGAATGTCTAAGTGGTTAGCTCAGTTCGAATAAGTGGTTCGCTGTGTGTAGTTTTGGAACACAAACATGTGTCTTAGTAGTGGAATGTCTAAGTGGTTCGCCCAGTTCACCTAAGTGACTCGCTGTGTGTACTTTTGGAACACACACGTGTCTTAGTGGTGGAATGTCTAAGTGGTTCGTCCAGTTCACCTAAGTGGTTCGTTGTGTGTAGTTTTGGAACACAAACATGTGTCTCAGGGGTGGAATGTCTAAGTGGTTAGCTCAGTTCGAATAAGTGGTTCGCTGTGTGTACTTTTGAAACACACACGTGTCTGAGGGGTGAAAACATTAAGTAGTTAGCTCAATTCAAATAAGTGGTTCGTTGTGTGTAGTTTTGGAACACACACACGTGTCTTAGTGGTGAAAACACTAAGTGGTTAGCTCAGTTCACATAAGTGGTTCGCTGTGTCTACTTTTGGAACACACACACGTGTTTGAGTGGTGAAAACACTAAGTGGTTAGCTCAGTTCAAATAAGTGGTTCGCTGTGTGTACTTTTGGAACACACACACGTGTCTTAGTAGTGGAATGTCTAAGTGGTTCGCCCAGTTCACCTAAGTGGTTCGCTGTGTGTAGTTTTGGAACACAAACATGTGTCTCAGGGTGGAATGTCTAAGTAGTTCGCCCAGTTCACCTAAGTGGTTCGCTGCGTAGTTTTGGAACACAAACATGTGTCTCAATGGTGGAATGTCTAAGTGGTTAGCTCAATTCAAATAAGTGGTTCGCTGTGTGTACTTTTGGAACACACACACGTGTCTTAGTAGTGGAATGTCTATGTGGTTCGCCCAGTTCACTTAAGTGGTTCGCTGTGTATACTTTTGGAACACACACACATGTCTTAGTAGTGGAATGTCTAAGTGGTTCGCCCAATTCACCAAAGTTGTTCGCTGTGTGTAGTTTTGGAACACACACTTAGTGGTCAAAACACTAAGTGGTTAGCTCAGTTCAGATAAGTGATTCGCTGTGTGTACTTTTGGAACACACACGTGTCTTAGGGGTCAAAACATTAAGTGGTTAGCTCAGTTCAAATAAGTGGTTCGCTGTGCATAGTTTTGCAACACACACAGGGGTGGAAGGAGGACATTGGCAGGTGAAAGATGGAAACTAGCAATCCAGAACACAGCAAGAAACCATTTTCCTTTTTTTCGCATACATGCATAACCAACAAGCAAGAGCAAACCATGTGAACAAACCGTAGACCATAAACGAAGCAAGGTTTGACACCATCAACCCAGAACACATCAAGAAACCATTTTTTTCGCGTACAGGCATAACTAGAAAGCAAGATCAAACCATGTGAGAAAACCCTAAACCATAAACGAAGTAAACATCGACACCAGCAACCCAGAACACAGCAAGATCTCATTTTTCGCATACATGCATAACTAGCAAGCAAAACCAAATCATATGAACAAACCCTAAAACCTAAACGAAGCAAACATCGACACATAGCAAGCATGTTTCATACCAAAAAACCTTAGGGTTTAGGGTCAATACCAAAAATGCAAATGATAAAGCTTTGACAGTGGATTGGCGGCCGGAAAACGAAGGCAAAAGTGGCAAAAGGAACGCTCGGTGGCAAAAGGAACGCGAATCTTGTTGTTTCCTCTGTTCTCTCTCCTTCAGAGCAAGCAGGGGTAATAATTGCAATGAGAAATGATATCTGTTTTTCCCTCTCAAATTGCCCTGCATTTTCAGATGACAAATGACAAAAAACACCCTTTGCAAAAAGACAAAGATAAACCACGTAAGCCAAAACCATTCGCGTTTTCTCTTTCATTGCCACGCGAGACAGCACTGCCACGTTAGAGTGTCAAACGGAAGTAGAAGAAAAACCAGTGTCAAAGTAACATTTTCCTGTTTCATATTCTTGTTTTTCTCAACTGCACATCCTAATTCCTTTTCTCTCCCAATATATTCTTTGGATGATTAAAAGAAAACTATGAACATCTCAAATGACTTTTTTTTTAATATTATTCTTCTCTTAAACATCAGTATATCTCAACCTATTATCTTTTTTTTTCTATATTTAAATTAAATTTCAATAATTTATAATTAGTATACTTTTCGGTATAAATCTAAATAAAAATTATATATTAAATATAACATTACATAAATTATATATTAAAAATATATTTTTACTACATTAAAGCTTTAAACTCATATAATGTATGATAACTTATTTATAAATTTATTTTGTAATACGACCTCTAAATAGGATATAAATTAAATTTTTGAATAGATTTACATATTATAAAAATACTTAATATTTAAATATAATAGATGAATAACATATGAGTGTAATGTATTAACAATAACAAAGTATCATTAATATTTACGTAAATAACTAACCTGTTAGATTAAAATTTGATTTTCTCTTCAATTAAACAGACTTTATGAAAGTGAAGACCTAATTCATTTTGTCAAAAAATATAGTTTGATTTGAACTTATCTAGACTAGACTATAGGTTATAATACTTGAATATATAAAGAGAAAAACGTAAATGAAATTATGTTGCATGCATAAATTTCTTGTATATAAAGTTGTAAAGTTGTTTGTTATATATATATAGATATATTTTTCTTAATCACGCTTGACTTTTTAGTTTTAAATTACTGTATATTATTTTTTTAACTATTTTGTCAATTATAATTATCAACTATTATTATTTTGACTTTTTTACTTCATTAATATTTTTTATTTTTTATTTCTCTCAATAGTATTTTTTATTTTTTAATTTTCTAATAGCACTCTTTATTATTTAATTTTTGAAATAACACATTTTTATTTCATGTAATAGCACCCTTTATAACAACCTAGAAAATCTATCATCTGAGTAGAACTGGTAAAAGTGGAATGAACATTTGATTATTATATTATTAAACTGAAAACACGTATTTATAGGAAAAGTTAGTAATCAAATCTCATTCCCACTTGAGCCACCATCTCTCTAAAACCTCTGACCTCCCTCTTCTCTTACTTCTCTCTAAGACTTCGCCTCTGTCTTCCATCAGTTTCTCGAGCGGAGCCCACCATTGGACTCGTGGCGGAGAACAGAGCAAGTATATCCGATCAGAATCTCCAATAGAGTAAGTTCGTTTTCTGCCCCTTCTCTTAGAGTCAGTTTTAGGTTTTCACTTTCCTCTGTTTACTGAGCTTGCATATGGCCTCTGGGCCATCAAACGGTGGCTCTGTGAGCTCAGCTTCATAGTCTGTTAGTCTGATCGTTGATTAGAGGTCCTTTAATGCAGATTCGAGTTTCTGAGGACCATAGGCTATTGGGATTGTTATAGAGAATTTCAATTGCAATTCAGGTAAGGGAGGCTAACCTTAGTGCTTGTTTGATTTACAAATTTAAGTCTTGAATAGAGAAGGTAATGATGGTAGTAATTGTACAATTTGTATCTGGTAAAGTTTCCTACAGGTCTGAAATGTTGAATTGAATGTTGCATGTATGAGATAGTTGTGTAAAAATTGATGATATGTTGATATGTTGAATAGATAATTTGTGCTACGGTAGATCATTCATCGTGTATGTGGATTGATTTTCACCCAATTTAGTCATCTGAGACATGCATGGTAACTCTGATATAGTGAATTCTGTTGAATTTTCTGCATAATTCGCCCAGGCGACATCATCTCGCGCAGGCTAGAATGGTTTCGAGTAGCAAGTATACTCTCTGGACTGTTTTCGTCCAGGCGGGAAATTACTCGCCCAGGCGAGAAAGTAGTTCGCTTAAGCGAGGGTACAGTCGCCCAGGCGAGGAAGCCCCTGGAGCAAGTGTACTCTCTGGAGTGCTTTCGCCTAGGCGAGAAATTTTTCACCCAAGCGATGAGGTATTCTCGCCCAGGCGAGAGTATTTTCGCTCAGGCAAAAATAGACCTTGCTCTCTGGACTACTTTCGCCCAAGCGATAAATTTTTTGCTCAGGCGAGAGGTATTTTTGCCTGGGCGAAATTGGTCTCGCCCAAGCTAAAAAAAAAAGAGAAATTTTTTTTTTTTGGCTTTTTGTTTCTGAATGTTTAGCTCTTTGGAATGCAATGTATGTATTTAGTAAAACCAATTAATTGATAATTTAAGTTTAAT
>Ga0209700_106999_pt1 | contig 16608 bp, 4 predicted proteins | sample SiratroredBW_FD_187528 | JGI IMG/M metagenome (GOLD analysis project Ga0209700, IMG submission 187528) | Root nodule microbial communities of legume samples collected from California, USA - Siratro red BW (SPAdes) (version 2) | ecosystem: Host-associated > Plants > Roots > Nodule | place: USA...
TGGTATAACCTGGAGAGGTTTGTGTACTCGTGATAACCTGGAGAGGTTTGTGTACTCGTTGTAACCTGGAGAGGTTTGTGTACTCGTTGTAACTATTTGCTGAATAGTGGAACCTCTTGAACGGTTTGTTCAAGGGAGAATTAGACGTAGCCTAAGAGATTAGGGTGAACCAGTATAAAACTGCTTTATCTGTGCTTATATATTTTTGTCTTGGTTGGTGGTTTCTATTTATAGCGAATTGAGTTCAGGCTCCATTCAACCCCTCTTCTGGAGCCAGTTGTTCCTACAGATATTAAAGTCCTTAGATTGTATAAATTTATCAATGATTTTGAGTTCTCAAAATTTTGGGCCAAAAAAAAACTTAAAATGGTCATAACTTTTTATAGAGAGTTCGGATTAAGACGTTCCAAAAATTAAAGTTGCTCGAAATGAGGCAACGAATATGGTCAAATAATAGCCAATGGATATTTTGGATCTATTTTTTTTTTCAAAATTCCATCATTTACTATTATTTTTTTATTTTAGTATTTTGAGCTATTTTTTTTTATATTTTAAGGTTTGATTGTGCGTATCTATGCTTGTTAGAAAATTGTAAAATTTTTTATGGTGTTTCCTTATATGGTTTAGATATTTAACATCCTATCTTTTTTTTAAAAAAAATGAGAGATGTTACATCAATTGTAAGTTGCAACTTAATACAACTCATTTTAGAAAAAGAATCTTTATTGGACAACATAACTGTGGTGCCAATAGTAGGAACGAGTTTGGATACAACACAAAAAAAATTATGCAAACTGGACAAGAGTTCAACAGCAAAGAAATCGTGTTAGATGACACCATTTCACTTAGTCAGTTAAATCCTATTAATTCGAGGAAAAAACTTTAATGGAACAACAAACAAAAAAAGAATCAATCAAATAAAAGTAGTTAATCAATGTAGAAATCTAAAGAGACAAACGAACTTCTTGATCAAATAGACAAAGATCAAGCAATAGAAAATAGTCAATTAAAACAAGAATTTCAAGTGTGATGATTCATAAGATTTTGACATCCATTAAGAAAGTACTTCTCAATTGAATATTTCAACTTGATTGAGAAAGAGAACTTCAAATATTTGAAGAAGTCACTAGCATGAAAGACAAAGAAGAATAATTACATGTCATGAAAGAAGAAATTCAATTCTTGAAAGAGAACTAGACCTATGAATTGGTGTAATTATCAAAAGAAAAAGGGAATTATAAAAAATAATGCGTGTTGAAGTTCAAGATTAAAGAGAACAACCCATATGCTACATATAAATACAAATTATCATGAAAGGTTGGAAGTATAAGAAAACATAGATTTTGAAGAAATTTGTTCACCAACATTAAAGATAACATTTTTTAGAAAAATTCTTTATGTCTAATTGTTAAACTAGATTTGGAGATCAAACAACTTGATGTTAGCATTATTTTTTATGCGTCGATAATTAGGGGAAGAAATGTATGTGGAGCAATTAGAAGATTTTGAAGAATAAGCCAAAAAGATTTTTTGTCATTTGAAGAAAACCTTTACAATCTTAAACAAACTCAAAGATAACGGTACACAAAGTTCAATCTCTTTATGACGCAACAAAAATTCAAGAAGTTTTTGCATACCATCATGTATTTGTGAAATAACTATAAAAATGGTGACTTGATCATACTTATACTATATGTTAATTTTTGTTGAATTACTGCAAAGACAAGAGAAAAATAATGGCTTACAATCAGAAGATTCTTGAAATGTTCAATATTCATAGTGTAAGATCTATTCGAGTTTCATTATTTGCACATTCCAAATTGAGTTAGTCTTAGTGCCTAAAGAATGAGAAAGAGAACAAAGAGATAAGGAAGGTACCTTATTAATTTGATGCAATTCTAGCTTTGATGTGCTTCTTCTTAGAAGATTGTTGTTGTGGATGCCATTTGAGATAGATGCAGGGGAAGTATTGAATATTACATTAGTTTTAAGTGTTGGAGATGGAGTTTGGAAGTGAATTAGGACTGAGGTTAGACCATCACACTTAGGAGGAAGCTATAGTTTAGTCTAATAAAGGAGAGGCAAAAATTGACAATCATTTCATTACTCATTCAAAAACTAAATTTTCAATTACACAAACTTATTATTTATAGAGTAAAAGATGACTTGTCTTGCAAGTTTCTCAAAAACTTGAAATCAAAATTAGGCCGAGTTCAAGAGAGGTGAATTGAACTTTCAAAAATTTTCGCAAAAACGGAAAGTATTTAAGTATAGAATGAAAGTTCTTTACTGAAACAACCAACAATGCAATTCATAAGTGCACAATAAAGAATCAATATATTCTAGATAAAAAATAATCAACTGAAATAGAACACAGAGCTGAAAAATAGCAAGAAACAATTTACTGAAACACATAAATAATTTATTGAAATCAGGGAGTAAACCAGTTCAGTCAAGAACCAGTAAACTGACAAACACAATCAACAAATTGATTAAAGTGCACAAATCAACAATTAGCAAAAATATCAAATTAAAATGCGGAAGCAATCAGTTGAATAGAAACACAATATAACACTGCCCAGAAACAATCAGATGAATAGTAGTAACAGTTAACTAAAAAACACTCACACAGCAAATCAAACCAGATTTAATATATTGAAACAGAAATAACAATTGTTTCTAGAAGGCAAATTCCCAGAAATAAAATCAATTACACAACAAGAACAGTAATTGGAAACACTCAATTAGAATGAAGAACAAATACAGTCAATTGAAGAGATATTTAAAACAGTTCCAGGGAACACAAAAATAACACCAATAGAATGAACAATCAATTAAGCGTGAAGAACAATTAATTGAGCGAGCGACAATAAATAAGAAAGAGCATTCAAGAAGAGAGAAAGAGAGATCAAGAACACCAAGATTAGTTTAGTATAACACAAATACCCTTGCTCTCAGCAAGTTAACACTGCACCCCGCAGCACACAACCTACTGCACACCAAACGACTATAAAACTGTGCAGAACCCTACTCCACAACCCAAATTACAAACCCTATGCAATATGGGAACCAACCTCACTATTACAAATCACAAAACCTATGTGATTTGCAACCACACCACTCGCAATACAAGAATTATCAAGAGTAGTACAAAACATAAGTACTTTTACACAAAAATTGATTACAAATGGATGAAAAACAATGTAGAAGACTTAGCTTTGGTGCAGAACCAAGAATTGCATGAAACCCACTTAATGCAAGGCTCCAAGATTAAGGTTCTTGAGTTTTTTCTTGAAGTAAATCGAATGTAACAAGTTCTCAAGGTGTACGCACGTTTTTCTCTCTTAGAAAATCACAATTGATCAATCAAATGTCTTGGTTACTTATGAAAACACGTGCTCCCCTTTATAAAAGAAAACTGGTTTTTAAATATGTCAAAAACTTAATCAATTATTTCAATCATTCAATCGATTGAATTTTTTTGTGACTTAAAAAAATTCCAGTAAGTTGATTTCTGAAAAAAAATTTACTAACTTACTCTTTAAAATATGTTTTTCAAAATCTATTAATCCTCATTTTAGAACCACTTAATAGTTTGTAAAACAAAATAAATTTTAGAGCTTACTTTGAGTGATATGCTATGCAATTCAGGATTTTGAACCAAAACCCACTCACACACACCCAACCTAAGTTCTAGACCAAAACTCCATCAAGCTCCATGATTGCTTTGAGTAATCCACTTTGCAAGCTTTGATCCATGTTGACTTCATCAAATCACATAGCAACTTCGGTGTTAAAAAAACTCTCTAATAAGACCTTGACAAGTGGAAAACCGAGAGTGGAGAATATCCTCTCCACTGGGAGAGTGTCATGTGGCAAAGATAGCTTGCAGCCCAAGCTGCAAATACACTCTAACGGAGATGGACAAGTGGCAAGAGAAGCTAGGAGAAGAAGCTCCCATGTGGCACCTACTTGGAGTGGCATGTGGGGCTTTCTTGGACTTATTTTCCTAGGTGCCCCCTTCTTGAAGGCTTATTTCAAAGCTGGCCATCAACTTTCTTGTTATGGGCTTCAAGGCCCAAAATTCTATTCTACTTGGCTGAAAATACAAGACCCAAAATAAATTCTACACTACTCTATACAATTTTTACAACTACAGGTCTTGTAATATTAAAGCTCTAAAATCTCTAGAGTGGTCTTCTCCAATTTTGAACTTGTGCCCAAAAGTTTGTTGGGAAGCCCAAACAAGCCCAATTAGGCCCAAACTCCTGATAAGCTCATGATCAAGGTGCTAACCCAATGACCTTTCTATTCTTGTTGCAGTCTTGGAGACGGGTTTCCATTATACCCTCCATCTTGAAAAGATCTATCTTTAGATCCTGCATCAAACAACTACAAAGTTTATTTGTTAATTTTAAGTTTCCTCAGGGATCAAAGATCATCCTATAGAAACAATCAAGCAATAAAATAGATGATATTTGTTAAGAAAATTTAAGGAGAAAAATATAAGAAAAGACCTTTCTTCCAAGGCCAATGTACCCCTTACCTGATAAATAGACACATTGGACACAAGAGTACCTTTAGTTTTATTTTTATGTTTTTCTACCTTATGAAGTAGCCTAATCTTTTCATCTGCTTGTTTTATTTCAAACAATTCCTCACAAGGTTTTTCTATGAGAAAGGAGTTTATGTCTTTATTTGGTTTATCTCCAAATAAAGATTTTTATTTAATGAACTCCTTACAAGAGCTTTCTACCTAGTAGTTTATGTTAATGTTTGATTCAACTTCAAACAAAGTTTTTACTTTATACAACTCCTCACATGGTTTATTTTTGGCATAGAAAATTTTATCAATGTGTGATTCAACTTCAGACAAAGATTTTTCCTTTCTCTTTTTTTCTATTATTTAAATCTCTTTCTCTTTTTCTTTTTCTTTCTATTCTTCATTTACTATTTTCCTCTTTTCTTTCTCTTCTCTTTCTATCTTTTCTTTCTCTTCTATTTCTCTCCTCTCTTTCTCTTCTCTTTCTTTCTTGGTTTTTTGTTCTTTTTGTATGATAAAAGCCTGCAATAATTCTCTATTTTTTTTCTCTTCTTATAAATTCTTTTTCTCCAACAATAAATTTGTTTTGCCTTTTCTACAAGCTCTTTTATTTCTCCTCTATATTTTTCTTTTCTTTTCTTTTTCATATCCTTGTCCCATGGGTCTTTAAACTGAGATCTAGAGTTGGAGGAGTATCCCTCCCTCTTAAAATTCATGATTAGTTTGTAAGGGGGTATAATATTGAGCATATTGTTGTTCTACCTTCACACAAAGTTTTTCACTAGTTCATTTAAATCATTACAGGGTAGTAGCTCAACTTTATTCCTAATATCTAGGTCAAGACCATTGAAAAACCTATCTATTATTTTATTAGGTTCTTCTTTAATCCTGACCCTCATCATGAGTAACACCATTTTTTGTCTATACTCTTCTACACTCATTCTCCATTGTTTGAGTGTACGATCTTTATTCATCAATTTTCTATAATAATAGGAGAACACATGTTTTCTTTAGGATAACCCTAAGTTCAACCGAATACTAAATCTGGGGTTCATGATGGGTCCTAAGGTTGTGAACTAAAGATGTCCACCAATCCAAAGTTGTTCCTTGAAAGCTTAAGGTAGCTAAAGATACTCTTCTTTCATGATCTATCTAGTAGCATTCAAATATATACTCAACCTTTATCTCCCAATCTAAATATTTTTTAACATTGTCTTTTCGGTAGAAAGGGGGAAGGTCAACCTTAGGCTCGTGGGGATAGGTTGGAGCTTTATGCCTATGATGATGTTCAGGGGGTACTGGATAAAAATTACTATGACAAAGATTACTACACCTCTGATCTTTACTTTGGTAATAAGAGTCTTTATGATGTTCTCGTTTCCTATTTGACTCCTCCCCATGTTTACTCCTAAATTTCTCTTGTGTTGCATGTATAGTTTAAGCATGGGTTTTAACTCTTCCATTGATATAACTTTCTTTTTTCCATTTTCTCTCAACTTCTCTCTTACCCACTCTCCCTCATTATTTCTTAAACATGTTCACTCATCTTTTGTTTGAAAATATTCCACAAAAAATTTGGAAAATCAACTAAAGATTAAGTGCCGAAAGAGTTTTCACAAATGTTAAACTCAAGAGGTAAAGAAGTATAATAAAGAAAAGCTCAAATTAAAATGTTAAACTCAAGTGGATTTTATATTTGAAAAACTGAAAGAACATTTCAGTGACACAAAACAAGCAATTAAAGCTAGCAAGAAAATTAGGCACACAAAAGGATACCTAAGAATAGCTCTAGATTAGATTACAAAATAAAAACAACAATTAGAGTAATCTCACAACAATGACTATTTGATATATGTATTTTTTTCTATTTTGTTTTTGAACTTGATATTTATATCTAATATAAAAAACACAATAACAAATTTTGATTGAAAACACCACTGGAAGAATTTAAAAACAACAAAACTTAAGGGCAAGTTAGCAACGTTCTCTATTTTTTGAACAATCAACATTCATGCATTTTCGATTTATCATTTTTCTCTACTTTGAATTGGAATGCTCCTTTTTTTTAAAAAAATGTTCTTAACATTTTAAAGTGAACACACACAAAATTTTACAATAAAATACGGTGTACTTTCTTTTAAACAAATTTTCCAAACTAGTGCTACTAAAGTAAAATTTTCCAACGAGAAGGAATCCTTAGGAAGCCAATAAATTGGAGCAATACAACTAGACACAATGGAAACATAACTCTAAGAAACTCACTAGTGATCTATTAGAAAGTTAAGAAACTCAAAAACAAAAAAGGAAAAGTACACAAAGGTTCAAACAAGTGCAGTTTAGTTAAGAGATTTTAACAAACGCCTACAAGGCATTTTTCACAAATAGCTTACATTCAAGTTCTATTCTAGAAGTTTATGATAATTGAAGGAATCACATGGCTTAAACATGACATGTAAAGATTATAATTGAAAACAATATCAATATAAACCGTTGTTATCAATTAAACTTGAAGAAATGACTCAAACAAATAAAAAACAACTACAATACTTAAACAATAACAGCTAAGGAACTACTAATGATGGTTCAAGCAAGAACAATGAATTTAAACAATAAAAAATGAGATATATGAATGTATAACATCAAAAATATATTCAAGACATGCGAAACAACAATTATACAACAGAAGAAAAATGGAAGAAACACTTATCTCTAGAAGAACCTAAGCTCTAGTGCCAAATAATGCAATTCTTTCAATGTGCTTCTTCTTGGAGGATTGTTGTTGTGGACACGATTTGAGATAGATGAAGTAGAATTATTGGAGATTAAAGTAGTTTGAATTGTTGAACATGAACTTTGAAAGTCAATTAGGTGTGAGGTTAGGTCAACATACTTAAGAGGAAGTAAGAGTTTAGTCTAAAAAGAAGACTACTCTTTGGAGAGTTCTTAAACAAGTTGAAGAGGCAAAAATTGACCAACATTTCATTACTCATTCAAAAACTAAATTTTCAATTACGTAAGCTTCTTATTTATAGACTAAAAGATTACTTGTCTTGCAAGTTTCTAAAAAACTCTCTAATAAGAGCTTGACAAGTGGCAAGCCAAGAGTGGAGGGCATCCTATCCATTGGGAGAGTGTCATGTGGCAAAGGTTGGTTGCAGCCCAAGCTTCAAATACTCTCCAATGATAGGTGGACAAGTGGCAAAATAAGTTAAGAGAAGAAGCTCCCATGTGGCCCCTACTTGGAGAGGCATGTGAGGCCTTCTTGGACTTATTTTTTTCTAGGTGGCGCCTTCTTAGAGGCTTCTTTCAAAGGTGACCATCCACTTTTTCTTATTGACTTTAAGGCCCAAAATCCTATTCTACTTTACCCAAAAATCCTATTCTACTTAGCCCAAAATAAATTCTACACTACTCTATACAATTTTATAACTAGAGGTCTTGTAATGTTGATGATCTAAAATTTTCTATAGTAATCTTCTCCAATTTTGAACTTGATCCCAAAAGTATGTTTGGAGATCCAAACAAGCCCAATTAGGCGCAAAATCCTAATAAGCTCCTAATCAACATTATGAATTAGTGACCTCCAGAGCCACATTTACTTCAAAAGTTAAGTCTATGTTGTTGTATTTTTCAAAATTCGTGTTTTTCATAAAATGTTTTACATATCTAGTTTGTTTTTCACCATTTAAATGTTGTTTTCTTCCATTTAATCGGTTTAAAATATATAAATCCTCTTGAACCGTCCAAAAGCATGCTTAATTAGGTGTTGTGTTGTATACTTGGGCTTTTAATTTTTTGTTGAGTCTTGATAATTTTGTTCGATTCAATTGATGTATGAGAGGCTTGATTTTAGTTTTCTAAATCTGAATGCATGTTATCATGTCATATGAATCCATTTATGTCATAAATTTCTAGTAGTACTTGTTTAAATTTTATTTTCTTGCTTTTGTTGTGTACTAGAAGGTTTTAAATCATGTTGAAAGTTGGAAAATATTTGTTCCTTTGTGAGGTTTGTATTTTTAGAATTTGAGTTCTTTCACTTGCTATTAGATCATCGATAAATGTCCTAGAATTAAGTTTCTATGATATCTTGAGTTGATAAATTCTTTTTTTGAAATTCCTTAGGTTTCTTCAAATTAATTTCCTAAAGATTACAGTATTGGCTGGTTTTGTTTACTACAGTTTGAATATTGAGAACTTTGATTTCATAATCTGGATTTGGGACATTTGAGATGCTTTGAAAAATATATTAAAAAGGAACATAAAAACAAATAGAAAATAAAAACATAAATAGGAAAAGCCAAAAGCATTGAGCTTCAATGTAAGGATTTGCATAGCTTGTTGAACAAGACCTCTGTTGGTATTTGATTTATCATTTTTTACTTCAGATTATGAATGACCTCTATTGTGCACAAAAAATTTCTACACATTTTCATGTATTACTGGTCAAAATTTCAGAGCATAAGCATTATTATACAAAAAGGAAATAAATAATCCAAGTTACCGTAAAAAACATTCTAGTTTTAATTTTTGGTTTTTTTAATCCATTCTAGTGCCTTTCTTTAGGAATTTTGAAATTGTGTACCAACTAGTTTTTGTGTGCTTTAATTTTAGTTTGTCAATTATTTCTAAATTCCTTGAGTTAGTCAGTTTAATAATCCATGTGAGTTTAGCCTTTTAAATTAAGTTGTCGTTGCTTTAAATTTTTAGGTTCCTCCAAGTGAAATATAATTTAATTGAAATTGAATGGCTTCAAGCAAATGATGTTTAATTCTCCCTTTGTACTAAAGTAAAAGTTCAAAGAATTGTTGGCCACCAACTGGAGCTGAAGGTGAGAGTAAACACTTGGGAGTGCAGAGCTAAACACTTAAGGAGTGGAGAGAGACATTAATGGAATACGCCCCTGCCATCTTAGTTAAAGAATAAAGAGGACAACGTGCTAGAGGGTAGATCAAGAACTTTCTAGAACATTTGGTCCATTTGAGCTTATTTGGGCTTTCAACCACCTATACGAGCCCGCATACAATCATGGAGAGATCACTTTGGAGAAAATAGAATATCAAGTAAAAGTCCTCTAAATTGTATAAATTGTTTAGAATAGTTTAGAATAATTTTGGCCATGTATTTTGGGCCAAGGTAGTATAGGGTTTTTAATTTTAGACCTTACATTTTGGGCCAAGTGTTGTAGAAGAAAAAACCCTAACACTAGGAGAGGAAAGTTTGCCATGCAAGCTAGGGTTAGGTGGCACCACATGCCTTCCATGCTTTTTTGCCACATGACACTCTTCTAATGGAGACGATCCTCTCCATTCACAGCTTATCACTTGTCATGCTATCATTTGAGAGTTTTTGAGACACTTATAAATAGAAGTGCTTATTACTTGTAAAAATAAGCTTGATTGAAGTAATGAAATTCTGTTAAATTTTCAACTCATTATTCAAGCTCTCCTTCGAGTTTTCTTCTTTAAAGAAACTTTGAAGAACCTTTTGCTAGTTGGCCCAAACTCTTCCATGAAATCCTTTATCACCTAGTTTATTTCATCTTTACCTAACATTTCATCTTCCATCTCAAACACTTAATCTTTGTAAGAAACTGTTTTGGCTGAAATACAAGAGGGGGAGGGGGGTGAATTGGATTTCAAAATCTTTTTCAAAACTATTTGAACCTTTAGGAAAATGCAAGTCAGTTTGATATACTGGATCTTTATTGACTTTACTGAACAGTGCAGTAGAATGAATCAGTAAACAGAACTCAATCAAGTCACAACACAATGTAGCAAACCAAACAGATTTATCACATTTCAAATGCTTTAAATAGACTTGATTCAAATGCAACAACGGAAACGATCTAATTAACTACACTGAAACATAAAGAATTTAACAACACATAATGAACTGGTCAGATTTAGTCCAGTTGACAGTTTCAATTATTAAGAACCAATAAAAAATTAAATTCTTTATATAAAAGAAACAATTATTAAAAGATGATTAAGTCATAAACCAATAGAGTCCAGTTATTGATTCTGAAAACAGTTTATACTACATAGTGAACCAATCAATTAAATCAGTGATCAAGATAGAGAAAGAAGATTCAAGAACACAAATTTTTTTATCCTGGTTCACCCAACAAAACGAGCTACATCCAGTCCCTCACACACAGTAAGGATTTCACTAAAAATGATCAAACTGATCAAGTTTACAACACTTGCTCACAGCAAGAACACACTGCTCCCTGCAACAAACCACTGCTGAACCTACAGCAGACTAAGAAACTATACAGAGTCCACTGTGTGTTTGAAGAACACCCTTGCTAAAACCTACAGCAAGTCACAGTTATACAGAATCCACTATATAACCCAGAAATGCCTCACACTGCTCCCCGTAGCAGGAAAACCACCAGTACAGACTCATTGTACAATGAATTACACTCCAATAATTCAAGAACACAGTAGCAGTTTTAATACAATTGAAAGATTTACACAGAAATCTACTAACAAAAGCGACTTTATACAACAGATCAGAAATGTAAGAAGAAACAGATATAGAGTGCTTAGGCTGAGGTCAGATCAATGATGTAGAAATGTCCAGTCAGTTTCCAAGCTCCAGCAGAATGCAGAAATTCAGTTCTTGATGAATTCTTTGAAAACTTCAAATTGATCTTGATCTCAAAAGTGTGGTAGCGTTTTCTATTGCTTGAAAAATCTCAAATCAGATCAGTGTAGTATGTTCGAAAATTCTCTCTGTACTCTTCTTTTGAAAATGCACCAGCTATATAAACATCTGTAGTGACAACTGTCAAACTTTAGTCGATTGATTTGACACTCGGTCGACTAAATTTTAAAAGATAGTTAAAACGGTTTATCAAAATCTGAAATCTAATTTTAATGATTTTTTAAAACCTTGCTAAAGCCAATTTTCACAATGGAGCTTATCAATGATCAACACATTTATCATCACAGTTTTTAACCTCAATCTAGACACACCAACACCACCTAAAGCCTAGACCCAAAAACTTCAATCTCCATGCAAACTCCATGCATCTTCACTTGAAAGCACTTGGTCTTGACATGGTCAACTTGACTAGTTTCTTCAAATTAACTCAGCAGCTTTAGTTGTAATTGGTTTGACTTCATCAAATCAATATAGCATCTCTTGGTGGTAACAATCTTCATCTTCAACCGTTCATCTTCCTTCTTCAACGTTTCATCTTCATCTTCAACTGTTCATCTTCCTTCTTCAATTCTTTCGTATGTTTGAAGATCCTTCTACAAACTCAAGTGGAGATCAAGGAAGCAAAGCATCATGAAGGCTCCTCTATCAAACAGACTTTAAGACTAGCATAGTTTACATTCATTATTTTACGTGTGATTGTATTTCTCGAGTTGTAAAAGACCAAAGCACGATTTTGAGAGAGATAGAGAACTGAGAGCATTCTGAAGCACAACTACTAGTTCTCTTAGAGAGAAAATTGAGTTTTTGATCAAAAGAAACCAAGAAAGAGGATCTTGGAACAAATTCCTCTGGACTATGCTTGCACTGCACTGTTTTCTACTATTTTACAGTCAGGGAAGTTCACTGTAACCCATTGGTCTAGTTGTAAAAGTGTTTTGTATTCAATTACATTGATTGTAAGGTATTTTAGTCTATATTTGTTTAAAGTTTACATATGTAGAAGTGTAACAGGGTGTTGCACAAGGTTTTTTATAATCTTGCAGGGTGCAAGATTGGTTCTTGAATGTATTAAGTGTACATTTGACTTGTGTTTAGTAAAATTTCCTGCTTGTTAGCAAGGAAAACTGAATGAAGGTCTTGTGTTATAGCTCTCTTTCCTTTGATCTTTAATCACGTTTATTTTCTGCTTATTTTTTTCTCTGCACGATTAATCAGTCAACTGTTTTTGAAAGTCAACTAATTGTTTTTATTGTATTGCACTTACTGTTATTTTCTTAACATACTGGTTTGTACTAATTAAGCTCTTTGACTATGCTTGATCTTAATAGCGTGTGTTGGTGTTGTCGGAAAAGAATTTATCAACAAAAAACATACAATATCACCTAAACATATTGTAATGAACTTACTTCTATGATGAACCAAAACTTTCCCTAAATTTTCCTAAAATATATCGTATAAATTACCTATAATTTAATCTCTGAAATGTAAACTCTATAAGGGACTAAAATAATTAGTTAGTTCTTGTTATTTTTTTCATTCAAGTTTCAAATTTCAATTTTAAACATCTAATAAGCATTCATCTATTCTAATAAATTAATTTTAACAAATTAATTTCAATATTCATAATTTCAAGTTTATAAATCTAAATAACATAACACAATTACAATATCAAAGCTAAGCAACCACAACTCAATAGAGACATGTACATGCATTGTTGTGATTGAGATCCCTAATAACAATCACAATATCAAATTTAAAGAACAAAGAGAGGTTTAGACAAGTAACCTCAATAAAAAATATTAATCAAATACAATCGGACAGAAAAGTTCACCATTCTAAAGCAATCATAGAGACCAAATACAAATGCCGTTGGAGAAAAGTTGTAAGAAACATTGTTCACATAAGGAAGATATGGGGAAGAAGAAGCTTGTGCTAGGATTTGAGAGAGTTTTACGTATGGGCAAGTTGGTTTTATTTAAAATGTTATTGCCATCGCACTTTTTTACACTTGTATGAAAAGTGTGACATAATTAGATATTTTTCCACTAGTGTGATTGTGAATCACATCAACAAGAGACGACAACCAACGAACACCTAAAACAAGAAATGAATAACCATCTTGTCTTATTAAGGAAACCTTTTTTTTTTTTACAAAATGAACTTTATTGTAAGCAACCCATTTTGAGCAAGTACAACTACCCATATATAAGGTTGCAAAAACGACTACATGTTAGTTAATGAGTACATGATTGCAACTAACATAAAAGAATATTTTACATGGAAATGTTGGAATCATGTTTCTTTACTAATTTGTTTGCGACTACTTCAGCTGTTGTATCTGTTGAGAGCCTTGTAGAGCATCATCCCAACATAATTCAAATTCTCTTATGAGGAGCGTTGATAGTGATAGGCATTGATGAAGTTGTCAAGGTCTACAAAACTCGTAAAATCTCAACATTTTAATTTCTAGATTACTTAGTATATTTATTAATTTTAAACTTGTACAAATTGTTTGTCTTTATCTTGTCTTATTTTTCACGTTTGATCCACGCTAGCCAACCCACGTATGAATTTTCTAGATAACAACAAGAAAATTCAAAGGAAGTTCGGGATACTAATCGAGAGGTAAAGAACTTAGACCTGAATGTGGTGAAGATATGGTTTGAAGAATTATTTGTATTGTCATATTTATACTAATATTTTTATGATGACTATTAAACAATGTTGATTATATGTTAATAATTTTCAATATTTATAATATAGAGAAAATGCAAGTGGTTTCCTACACATGAGACACAAATAAGAGGAATATATGAACATATAGTCTTTATAGGCTTCTGAAATGCTATGTATAAAGTTTGAGGTGGTGTTAATTTGAGAGCTTGGATTCGTATTACAATGAGGTAATACTTACAACAAAAACGGAACAATCTAGATTGGAAAGATAGGTTAAGGACTAATGCGTATAATAAAAAAGTTTCTCATGGTTTATTGCATACAAGCAAATCAATCCCTAAAGATAAGGTATGCATGCAATACAATTTGCTCTTATTTTTTGTTGCAACTACAAACACATCATGTCACCTTAAGTGCTTTTTCTGTTTCAAACTACCGGTTCTCCTCTCACTTGCGCATTAACTCGTGTTAGCTAGACACATAAATGATTGCTTAAAGCTAGGTTATATCACTTGCAAATGACACATTTTGTGGCCAAATGAAGCTCGCTTAGGACCACCATGTACTTGTTTAAGTGAAGAACAAGTGAAGAATCATATCATCGCAATTTAAAATGGAAAACTTATTTAATTTTTTTTTTTCTAATACACAGTTTTGTGACAGAAAAGTTGTGTTAGTGATAGTGTATTTGAAATTGTTATTTGTAATAGCCATTTTTCCCAATGCAAAAGTTTTATGAAACCTTATTTTATGACAACATTGATTTTTGTCAAAAATTTCATCATTAATATCTTTTGATGCTATTTTCTGTGTTTTGTGACAAATAGTTTCCGTAACATAATTTTTTTAGCAATGAAACTAAAACACAATCTGGTTAGGCAAGATTTAAAGTGGACCATACTATACGTGCCGAAAAAGTCAACACACTCGGAAAACGATTCCTTATTCTTACAAGAAAATTCAACCTAATATAAAGAGTGGAAATATCATTAATTAACCAAGTCCTGAGTAACCAAATTCTGCATAATAAACTTTGATCATTCATAACCGAAATGTCTTCTAAGAATCTTTGGTCATAGACACTATCACATTAGTATACTCCAATGGCTCCAACTCCATATCAATGAGTTGGCCAACTATCACCGTAAATCTGAAAAACAAGTCATCCATTATAACTTCACCAAACTTGGCTGATAAAAGAGGTTCAAAAACTGCTCTTATCGACTTAGTTACGAACTTTGCTCTCGTTTTACTATCAACTGTGGCATCATCAACATTCTCTTGATGGTTTGCATCCCAACCTATTCTGACAGTGTCCAATGTTTGAAGGGTAAAAGATCCTTCTTCTTCAACCACTTGTCGAACTTCTTCGGGAGTAGGACCATAAATAGGTAGATCAAATAAATCCAATTTTGTCTCTTCAACCAGACCCTACACAAATCATAAAAATCTTCATTAAGAAATCAAATAAAACATCTTTATTTCCTATTACTTTTTAAACTTCTCTCTGATTTTAGAAAGCACAGATATATTCATAAGGGAAATATCCAACACAAATTTAATAAATAAAAAAGTTACAAGATACGGCTTGATTATACAATATAACATTTTTATAAAACTTATTCTTATATCCAGTAGAGGAATATTTTAAAACTGAGCACGAATTTCGATATAATAAAATGTTATAATTTATCTAGTCATTCTGGAATTCCAATATGATCTAGAAATAAAAAGGAAAATAACTATAAACTGTAGTTACAGACATATGAACGGAAATAAATTTGGTCTTCTTAAATAGGTTGTTCAGTGTCTTGGAATTGAAAAAAGATATGATCGAATAAAGTAAATTTTTCTGAAAGTGATCAACCATATTTTCTATTAAAATTAATCGTACAGTCCATGGATATTATATATATATATATAGATATATAAGTGTCAAACCTCGTGGCTTACCTCCTGGACCATGTCGTTGAGTACCATACCAATTAGGCCCCAAGGATTACTCATGTTTTGAGATTTTTCTCTACCAATGAACGTAAGTAACATGATACCACCCGACCGTAGTTCCTCCGAAGCGTGACTTAAGAAAAAGTTTGAAATCCTTTTGAAATTGTTTAAAGTATGCTTCATAGACTGAAGGAGGGCTGTCACTTGTTATATAGACATTTCCCTTGTTGAGTGGTTCAGCTATGTCGGTCGAAGTTGGTGCCTGATACCATATAAATTCAACCAAATGCATTAACTTAGCGATTGTAAAGCCAAATATAAAATGGATTTATGCTATCAATATGACTTTATAACTGCTTGAGGCAGAACTTTCCTTTGTAGGTAAAGTTAATTTGTAAAGCCAGATATAAAATGGAATTATGTTAGCAAACATCCATAACATAAATGCTCGATTAATTTGGTGAAAATGACCTGAGATAGCCAATGGAGACTGTAGGAGGAATGGAAGAAGTGGATGTAATCATCAGGAAAAAGCCTTCCATAGAAGTTTCCAGGTGTTGCATGAATAAAGTATCTTCCATGATTGTCGTTTTTCTCTTCATGTCTTCTTTGGAAGAAGTCAGGGATCAACTTCAAGATGGAATTGAAATCATTTGTGAAGAGATCATTGAGGTATATTTGTAGTACACGTGGCGTACTCTGGTTAAAGCTCAAGCTAGCATTATCCATGATGCTTAACATATTTGACACAAATAAGAGTGAATTCGGCC
>Ga0209700_107001_pt1 | contig 16600 bp, 9 predicted proteins | sample SiratroredBW_FD_187528 | JGI IMG/M metagenome (GOLD analysis project Ga0209700, IMG submission 187528) | Root nodule microbial communities of legume samples collected from California, USA - Siratro red BW (SPAdes) (version 2) | ecosystem: Host-associated > Plants > Roots > Nodule | place: USA...
TATATATTAATGAAAAGAGGTTGGCATTGTCCTCTTCGTCCGTATAATATATGATCATCACACAATTGATAAATAATGTAAAATAGAATAAACTAAAGTTTTTAAGAAGAAAAATGTTCATGTATATTTCAAAACCATACACACATATTATATTTTATTTCATTTACATCTCATCCATTTAATCTCTGGGATGTAATCTGTAATATTAATTGAATTAACATAAGAATCAAATGTCCAACTATCAGTCCATTAACTACATCACATATTATAATACTGTTAACATCAAACATCAAACATCACAAACACTTGACTCTACTGTTGAAAGACACATATATTGAATTAGACTCAAAGATTTGCATATGTCATACTATCTTCACTAAGTTGTCACAACAAAGCTACATAACATGAACATTGTTCACTCATATGACAGGGTAAATCCGTATAACCTACTAGATACCTTTTCAACCATAAAAAGGTGATAGAAACCTCCTTCGACTCACCACCTGATAAATATAGTATAGTCAAAATCATTTTTTTTTTTTGAATTTTCAATTCAATATATTACCTACATATCAACACAGTATTCTCTCCCTATAAATAACTATGTTTCCAACACATCCTATGTTATATCACAACCACAACATCATATACTTTCATTCATATATATTTCATCTTAATTCACATACTAATAAATTGAAAATTTATCATTCATCCTATTGTAAAAATATTTAAGCATAATATGTTGATAAAATATAACAATCTATTGAAAGATAGAAAAATTTTAGCATTTAGAACATTTAAAAACATATGTTTTCAAAATTTTGAAAACACTCTTTTGCTTAGCCAACACTTTGCTCATCTAGCTAATTAAGCATGTGTTGCAATTTGTTCAGTCATCATTATACTCTCTCAGCTAAAGGCGTTAGATTGTCCAACAACTTTTAGTCAACCAATGATCAAAGTAATAATTACACCACTAATAATTTTCATAAAATCAACCTCGGATCATCACGATGAGTTCTAATTTAAGAAAAAATGAACATATTCTTCAGGATTTTAAAGAAAAGTCAAGTAATATATTTTAAAGAGATAGTGTTTTTTTAAATGAAGTTTGAATAGTTATATTTTTCTATTTATAAATTTTTCAATTTAAATGATAAAAAATTGATATTTCAGTTAAATCACTTTTATTCTTAAATACATTAATTGGATCCTTGCAAACAATTTAACAAACTTATGCTCTATTAGATTTAAATAAACTATAAGTAGTGTTGAAAAAAAACACTTGAAAATCATTAGAAAGAAAAAAATAAATAAATTCACATACTAATAATATTTAACAAAATGGAAGTACAAAATAATCTACATGTCATAAACTATATGATGTTTCAAAAATAATTATGTATATTACAGTTATTCAGACAAAAAAAATACATGAACCAGGAATTATAAGAACATAGTAAAATTAACATTATCTACTCAATACAGTTATTCTTAGCTTGTGTTTAACTTTATCCATCTTTTGATGGAATTAATCCGAACCATGATGAAGATTCGGGAATATATTATTCAAACACAACTGCAGTCAACACATAATTCATTATGCACATTCAACAATCAGTGTTCAATTTAAAGTGTTTTTGAAATTGATAAATAGTTAAACCTTAATTACACTCCAAAATTTATAAGCTAATACTTGTTATTAAAATAATGTTTCACAAAATTAATTGTTAAATATTCTTCTAAACAATTATATGTAATATTTATATGTAATTATTCATTTTCATATTTTAATATTTTAAATTATTTATTGCATTTAAATTTATATTAACAATAATTGTAAGTCTCGTAACAAAAAAAAAAAACACTTAGCCTTTTCTCAGTCTCTCTCCACACCTCTCCATATCTCTCTCTTCCTTCTCTCTTAATTTCATTCTCCATATTCCATCTATTTCCCTTACATCTATTTCCCTTACAGGAGCTGAGGAACTTAAGATCATTTCTAAATGATCAAAATCTCAATCAGAGTAAGTTTCTATTCATTCTGAGGATCCTTTATTTTTTGTTTTTGGTTAAGTTTTTGTCATCAATCTTAGTGGGAATATTTGAGAAAAGTATTTCTCTCAACTTTATTAAGATTATACTGAAGTTTTGTGTTATTTGGATAATCTGTTCAAAATCCCTAGAGTTGGACTGGTATTATTGTTTGGTCGGAGGAATTGACTTGAGAATCGTTATCTAAGGTAAGGGAATTTAGTTTTAAGTTTTTCAATAGTAACTTAAGTTAAAAGCTTTGACTGTGATGAGTTTTGGTTCTAAGTTTCAATTTTTATTACAGATGTGTCTTATGGTGAAATTGGTTGATTATGTATCTAATATGAATTGTGATATTGATAGTTTGATAAGAAAGAACTGTTTCTGAACATTGTGAATTGTTGGATTGATATAGTTGTGTATGATGGAATTGAAATGATGTGTAATGTTTTAGTTATAGACTTGTATGTAATCATTTTGGTTGAAATGAAACCAGTATACTAGGAGTTAAAAGGAAATCATGGTACCATGGTTACATATGTCTCTATATGCTTCGGTATGATTGAATTGATATGTTATCTGTGATGACTGAGTTATAGACTTACATGTAATCATTTTGGTTGAAATGAAACCAACGTACTATGGGTTGAAAGGAAATCAAGGTACCATAGTTACATATACATCTATATGTTTCAGTGTGATTGAATTGATGTGTTATGTGTGATGATTGAGTTATAGGCTTTTATGTAATCATTTTGGTTGAAATGAAACCAGTACACTGGGAGTTGAAAGGAAATCAATGTACCATGGTTACATATGCACCTATAAGCTTCAGAATGGTTGAAATGATATGATTATTATTATGACTGAATGATGAGTCCATATGAAATCATTTTGATTGAAATGAGATCAGAGTACTGGGGATTGAAAGAAAATCAAGATATGGTGATTTCAAATTGATCATTGTGAAGTCAATAGGCTTGGAATAGAGTATAAAAGATTGTGATTGAATGATAAACTTATTTGTATCTTACTTGAGAGTTAATATTTAAATTCTTAAATCTATTCACTTCAATTCCTTTTACTTTTACAAGCTAGAAAAATTATTTCACTAGCTTACCCTTGCTTGTTTTGTTGTGTTGTGAACTGCAATGATTGTACTATGTATATGAGCAGTTGCAATGTAGGTTTTGAAGCATCTTTAGGAGTATATGTCCTTAATTTGGTCTTTTTTTTTCTTGTATACATTTATATATATGTTTGATGTATTTAAAGACTTTATGACCTTAAGTTGGTCTTTCTTTTGTCATGTATATAGTTGTACATAAGTTTGATGTATTAGGGTACTTTATGTGGTACTTTAAACCTTGAATGCATGTTAATACTTGATAGTAAATAAAAGTTAGTTGTTTTAAGAAATCATTTTCTAATGCTTTCGCTAAAGCGAGCTTAAGCGAGGAAATCTCGCTTAAGCGAATTATGCAGAAAAAATTATTCTACAAATCTCGCCTGAGCGAGATATGACTTGCTTGAGCGAGATACGGCTTGCCTAAGCGAGCTCTTTGAAAAAAACAAACACAGGTGTCCTCAGATCAATATTCGTCCAAAAGAAGTAAATTTTGCTCACGCAAAGTCTATTCTCGCTCAAGCAAAAGAATTTTCGCTCAAGTAAGGTTCGTTCTCTTTTAAGCTACAAATTTTCGCTCAAACTAAAAAAAAATTATCTCCCTTCTCTTTCTTCTTTTCTTTTTTTTTATTTGTCTAGAATTATAACATGCATAACATTTTTTATTAGAGTTAAATAAGAAACGTTATATAATTTTTGGATTTTTACAATAAAATAATTTTAAAAACAATCCTAAATAAGTATATATATATATATATATATATATATATATATATATATATATATAAATGTTAAATTCATATAAATATAATTATTAGATTGTACAAAAATTATCAATAGATATTATATTATTAAAAATATAAATGATTATACTATTATATCTTTCTATTTTTTGAAGGAAATTGATTGATTGAATGTTAATATATATATATATATATATATATATATATATATATATATATATATTTTTTTTTCCAAATATTCATTAAAATATTCAATATTGTCTCTAAATTTTGTCAAGGATAAGTTAAAAGTTAATTTCATGATATAAAACATTTCAATATTTAGAATATGTATATTTTTTTAAATATTTCAAAAGTTGATAATATATATATATATATATATATATATATATCTATATATATATATATATATATATATATATATATATATATATATATAGATAGATATATAGATAGATATATAGATAGATATATTATATACAATAAAATTTTCATTATAATATTATTAAAATTATTTAACACTAATATTATTGGGTTGAGACTTTTATATTTAGATCATATTTTAAGATAAAATTGTTTCTTTTATTATTGTAAATAGTGAAATATGTTATATATTTAGTGTTAAGTGATTGTAAATAGTGAAAGAATACAAAATTTGTTGTTGGATAATTTACTGTCATTTTTATAATATAATATGCAACCACCATGATATTAATCAATTTTCATAAACTTCAATTCGAGACTTAGATAACTTTTTTTGTTTCATAATAGTTGATCTAAACATTTTTTATGTTATGTTAATAGGTTCTAGACGTCAAAAGCCTAGTGACTATCGATAATTGAGACTCTGTTGCTCTATCATAAACGGATTCATTCGCAAATGCTAACATATCATAAAACTTATGGGTTTTTGTGTTGGGGACTCTCCTTCATGCTTCTCTTGACTTAACATTTTTCATAATTAATTTTTATGTCAACTACTTGTACGCATCATAGACCTTCATGCATCTCTTGTACGCATCATAGACCATTTTGGTAACTGACCCAAAGTAACCATCATAATTCATGTTATCATAACTGGTGGATGCATAAGTTAAGTTGTCATTAGTTGGTCGATTTTCTTCATGATAAATCCATATATGATAGTACGGTTTAAACCCATACTCTAATTGATGAACCCTAACATGAGAAGGTTTAAGAATTTTTTGACAAAAATATCTCACACAGGGACATCTTATACCTTCATCCTCTACATATGAAGGTTGGTCTATTGCGATTGAAACAAATTCAAAAACTTCATCGATGAATCGTTGCTTCAATCTCCTTAAAGAATCAAGCATATCACACATCCACTATCAATCCATTCTTTTGCATGTTTCTCATAAAATTATCAACCAACAAATCAGCGCACCCTTCCAAGTTGTAGACAAATAATGATATTAGACTATGAACTTAAATACATGTGTTTGTGTTTGTATGTACTTACGTACACATTATCATATCATTGCAATGTAGAACAAGCATTTCTATTCATAAGCAGTTTTTGAAGTTCATAAATTGTCTGTACTTATGCCTAACTAAATGGAAAAATATAGTTCACTTATTATTGGACTGTATTGTCCAGTTATGTCTGTTGAATATAATGGGCTTAACCCATATTTTGTATTAGTCTGTTACTATTTCTATTTATAAATAAACAACCCCTATGTGTGCATTTTACACAAGGGAGATGAATTGATAATTAATTTTTTTCCTTTATTTTAACATGGTATCAAGAGCCTACGGTTAGGTGTGAACCCACTATTCATTGTTGTTTTCCCGTAACCATCTTCGTTGCTTTTATATATTATTTTGCTATCATTCTCTGTTGTTGTCCACCGTTGCTCTTCTGTTTTGATCGGAGTTCATTTGATTTTTTAGGATTTTCTTCCCTATTTTAAGGTGGTTTCTCTCACTTCATCTATAACCTCTTACACTGCCTTTAATGATTTTCTTAAATGAGGATCGTAAAAACTCTTATTCCACGACTTCTATTGCACATACAACACATATAAGTACATCCTTTGCTGCCATCACTCATTCCAATCCTCTTGGTCTTTGGGTTATAGACCCAGGTGCCACATATCACATTATTGGTAATAAAAAAATTTCTCTTCTATATTTACCTTTTGTTATTTACCTTCTATTACTATGACTAATGACTCTAGGGTCTCATCTCATGGTGTTGATACTATTTATCTCCTTCCTTGTGGTCTTGATAATGTATTTCAGTCCCTTAATGGAAAAACAAAAGTGGATGTAAGTTTAGGATGTGAATAATGTTAACTTAACTTGAAGGGTTATACTATCCAGATAATCATACATGCATTATATATATATATATATATATATATATATATATATATATATATATATATATATATATATATATATATATATTATTTATACACAATTGAAATATGGTCTAGAGACTATGTATATTAGGCATCGAAAGTTCTTTGTCAGTAGCTGCCATATCGTAGATTTGAAAAATAATTTAATGAATGTCAAGAGGATTGTATCCAACATCCTAAAAATGATGAACAAGTGCAGATAAATAACATTCACATTATGTTTAAAAATATATAAAAGAAATATACTAAGAAGGACACTTGAAAGAAATGAGTTAAACTCTATGATTTCTTATTGGCATAGACTAATGTTAGAGATTATATAGATGAAATGTATGTGGGAAAACTGATTATGAAAGTGTAAATAGGACATTACTCAACATGAAAGGAAAAGAAATAAAAATAAAAGATAGAAAGAAAAGACACCAAAATTTGGTTAAGATAAGTATTGTTTCAGAGTTATTTTTGTAATCTGTTTGAAAGTGTACGTGCTTCCTCCAACTTATCATGCATTGTCCAAAAAAGAAAAAAGAAAAACTTGTAAAAGTGTTCAGAAGAAAGTGCCATAAAATTCAGATGCTCCTGGATTTTGTCTGGTGCTGGTTGAAAGCAGGTATGTCGTTATCATTAGGAGCTGTATATCCCTTCGTAGAACAAGTTTGTAATTAAATAATTTCAGTGAAAATTATGTAATTTCTAACATGTAAAAATGACTTAAAAATAATTTTAAATCTTAAAATGTGTATATAAGATTGTCGCAAGTTTTTCTTGAGTCATTATCGTTGATTTAGACACAAGAACCTGTTGATTGTGTTTAACGAAAATAAATTACTAAAATAAGCACTTTAATAAGTAGATAAACCAAATTAAAATGTAAACAAGTGATTTAGTCAAAATATAATTATATAACATTGCGAGTTGATATACATTGCTATAAAAATAACTCAGGAAAACTTCTTTAATTAGACAACAACATTCAATATTTTTATGATATATGGTGCACAATTCACAACACAAACAACCTAACATAAAAACTTTGTGTAATATAATTTATCTACAACAATACATTGAGAATGTTTTCATTTACCTTTCAACAAATATTATATCTTTAATCAATATAAAAAATATTTAGGAAAAGTTTTCAAGTTTCCAAAAGTTTAAAAAATAGGGTTTACTATTAGTGTTTTAATTTCATTAGCATGGCATAAAATAAAGGGAGAAGCAAACATGTTGTGAGAGACACCAATCCTTTGGGTATGTTATAGTATGAAAAGAGAATGAGTGGAATGTCCTATTTTATTGCATGTCTCCAATGATTAGATTATAAAGAAAACCCTAAAAAGAAAAGAAGAGACTGAAAAGATGGAAATGCAAACAACCGTTAAGAACACCACCATTCATTCCATTATGCCATCACTATAAATAACTTCCCTTCCTCTCTCATTCTCTTCAGAAAAAGAAAGAAGCAAATAAATAAATAAAACCCTAACACCTTCCAAACCCTATATTCTTTCTTACCAGTTTTCTTTTTCTCTATTCGCCATGTCATCTCAACCAATCTCCTTCACCTCCTTCGCCATCTTTCTCCTTCTCGCGCTTTTCTTCGCCGCTGCCTCCGCCTCTTCGTCTCCCGCCGCCGCACCGGCTGCCGGTGGTGGCGCAGCCACCGGTGGTGCTGCAGTGACCGATGGCCCTGCAGCCGCTGAAGGACCGGAAGCAGCGGAGGGTGCAAGAGTGGTGGGATCCGTTGCGAACTCTCTGGTTGTGATTGGAGCTTCCATTCTGGTTTCAATGCTCGGCATCTTCAAGCACTGAATCCAAATTTTGGTTGTGTAGTGGATTTCGTGAGATTAATATTGAGCCGTTCCACTCGTACAAATTCATTGTTGGTGATTAGAGAGAGAGAAATTTACGCTATTTACATATCGGATAATTTATTGTAGGTGTTAGTGAGAAGCAAGACCAAAGGATTTTGACATTTGTTACCTTAACAATACTGGTTCTTATATTGCAGATCTTTTCCCATGCAATGTTTTAGAAGATACACTCCTCTCTCTTTGGAAGTCAATTAGGCATGTGAATGCACTTGAAGCTGAAAATTCTGGATTAACGTCTGTAAAATTTGGTTGAATTATTGTAATTTATAGGATTAATTTGATACTAAATTAAGTATTACTTTGTTTTAAGTTATAATATTCAAGTATTAATTACTAATTTTTATATATTTATACATTAAATTATGTTTATTTAATGATTAAGATTAATGGCATTTCGCACCCATGCTCCCCTTTTATCAAAATTATTTTATTGTAATGTGTAGTAAATGTATAGGTATAATCAGTGTACAACATAGAACATAGGCACGTGAAAAAAAAACATTTTAGTCAATTTTGGGTCAAGGATCGTAAACAAAATTATGTGTGGAGAGGAAGGTTGATGACAATAATTTACTTTGTATTGGGATATTTATTTTGGCATAATTAAATAGTTGGAGTTGAATAATAAATTAGATTCCTAAAGTAAATTTCTCTTTTTTTTATTGGTGTTTATGTGGTCTAATTTAGTTAAGATCACTCTAATAAGACTATTAGTAAAAGATTAGGTTTGGGAAATCATTTTAAGAACTATAAGACTTCATTAACAATCAATTTCAAAAGAGTCCAAAAGGAGATCAACTTTGAAGAGATCACTCACATTATGATAATCACATTGGAAAGATCGGGTTTGGAAAGATCGTGTTTGGGATAATTGACTTTGACGAGGTTAGCCTTGAGAAATCAAAGGGAGATCGGTTTTAGAGAGATTAATCTTGAGGTGATCTCCCTATTATGACAATTGACCTTGGAGAGATTGACCATATTATGACAATCGAGCTTTAGATGATCGACCTTGAGATGATTGTCCACAATATGAAGATCGACCTTAGAGATATTGAAATTAGGAAGATTGGCCTTGATAGATCTATAATTCTTATAACTAAGTCAGGTAGATAGTAATTTTACAAGGCAAGGTAGGTGGTTCACATAACAATATGCATAATTGTACAAGATATGAGTACAATATACAAGTAATCAGTATATCATCAACGCAATAACTAACAATAAGAAACAAAAAACATTAGAGAATAAACACTGAGAGGCACAATATTTGAGATTTCCAATTCAACCAACTTAATAAACTTTCCAATTCAACCAACTTAATAGAGATAAACTATCACACACTTCAATTAGAGAATGCATATAAAGAAATCAATGCATACAAGTGAGTCAACATTATTCCTCTCATGAACATCAATATATATATAGTTGTTTGATCAACCATCAATATCAAAATGTGAACTTATTGACTCCACATGACACTATTTAGAAAAGAGGAATACTAATTATTTTTTATGTACCGAGGAATACTAATTATTTTTTATGTACCTTATTAACTGGATTGCAAGTTGGATAAAAGAAAATCATAATGGAAATGTACCTATATATTTTAGAAGTGGAAATGTCTAGAATGTCACTATATACACGGAAAATCTGAACAAAACCAATTTTTTTAATAAGGTTTCAACATTCTTAAAATATTCACTTAATTAAATTATTTTTGCTGATAAAGAAATAATTTATATCATAAATGCATATTAGTTACTTTTTTATTTCAATTGTTAACATGACTGTTTCAATTAGTTAGAAAATAGTGTAAACAAGGTTATAATTAAAAGATAATTAATGTTAAATTTCATAATTTATTTTGTTTAACCTCATTTTTATTGTATAAATATATTGTATTTACAAATTAATTGACAATATCTCATGCTGTGCTAACTCAGTATAGAAGATTCATTCTTTATATAAATAATTTTTTCTCCAAAAATCTAACACTTGAAAAACATTGAGGGAGTGATATAAAGTGGGTGTTCTCGCTTTATTAAATATAATAATGAGTATGAGTATATTTTTTTAATTAGGATGGGTGCGTATTTAAAAATAACGTTGTTAACAATATTAGTAGAGAATGAAAATATAATTGATTTAAAAGGCTTATATAATACAATTATAAATACTATGTTAGAATTTTTTTGCGTAAAATATGATTCTAATAACTCTAAATTTTTTCAAATATTTGATTTTAGTTTCTTTAATAAACTTTGTGTTGTTGTTTTTTTTTTTTTAATCTTAAAGCGAGGTATGTCTGCTGAAAAACATGAGACTAATCTTCTTATGTGTAAAGATAGACGAAGTAGGTTTTACCATAATTAGATGTGAAAAAAGATAACAATAACTAAAATTGACATTATTCTCTATGGTCAAGCTTGTTCACACGTTAATACCTTGAGCTAAATCTATCATGTCACTGACATCTTATTTTTTTTTCTCTCGTTTTTCCTCCAATAATGAAGAATGTGAAATGTGAATCTTCAAAAAAAAATAAAAATAAATAAATAAATAAACAAAAGTGTACATAAAGAAAATACGTATTCAGATATACTAGAAAGTTTAGAATGGATTTTGAAACAAATTTTGTTTGATTTGAGAAATTTCTTAATTGTCTTTGGCTTGATTTTTTTTTTGTTTGAAATAGGTTTAGTTGGCCACAATATTGATTTTATTAATTAACATGAACTTTGGTTTAGTCTTATAGTTTTCTTTTTCTTTAATTCATTCTTTATTTTTTAGAAAACAAATGATAGTTCAAATATGATATGTCAACAGAGTTAGAATGTTATATTTGTTTTAGACTGGTGCCTTTTATAGAAAAAAAAAAAAAAAAACCTAGACGCAAACCGTGATATAAATACATCTAATAATACATCTACTTTAGAATGAAATGGATACAAGAAAAGTAATTAAAAATTGGTCCAATAAATTGATAATTGATTAAAATGGATATTTTGTTTTTTTATCAATTTGGATCTGTTTTCTAAAACTTTTAATTCAATTTGTAACATCTTTGTAGTATATTACACAATTTGTGGGTCCCAAATCAAACTGAATTAAGCTTATATTAATAATACCTAAAACTAGAAATAGCTATTATTCATATTTAAAAATGATCGTTAAACAAAGTTATACGGGATTCAACTTTCTTATGGTTTGTCTTTAAAAATTTCGTTGAGACAGGTAAATCCTACATCGACTATTTCTACATTTAGGAAGAATAGTCTCACGGTTTTTTTGCTATGGGGAATTTTTTCTCACAAAATAAGTTAATTAATTAATTATAGAGATGAAAATTAAACAACTTTAGAAAAACAAATATTAAATTAAAAAACATTTTATTTTAATTTTATTAATATGCTACATCTGTCTGTCTCTATGTTTATACGCAAGCTAAGATTTAATAATAAATACATCTACTTTTTATAATATTTTACTAAATTATCCTCACAATAAATATATAAAATGAAGAATGAGATAATTAGGATGGTTAAACCGTTAATATGTTAATTTATAAGACACTAAATTAGAAAAAAATATTTATAAAATGAAAACATACTTTATGTTAAGAGATAATATATAATTTTATTTTTAGGGAGATTACATTGGCATTTGTTATTTTGTGCAAATGGCAATACATATGTTAGTTACAATATGGGAAAACAAAAGTAATATAAAGGATATTATACATAATTTGCGTAAGTGTAGGTTTTACTGTATATAATAAAATATCACTGAAAAATTACACGGATTTCTTTAAAAATGAAACTCACACCATATTTTTTTTTTTTTTTATAAAACGAGAGTGAAATTTGTTACTTTATTTAATTAATACTCACTCTTATGAAACTATATTATTTTTGAAAAGCTATATTTTAAAAAATCCTATATATTTAAAGAATGGATTTCTCTGTACATGAAATCCTAACCTTGAATTAATTTCATCTGTATAATATGTTTCTATAATGAAAGCGAAATTCAAAGAAATAAACTATATAATTTTTCACCACTAAATGAAAATTTGGATTCAGTGCTTGAAGATGCCGAACATTGAAACCACAATCGAAGCTCCAATCACAACCAGAGAGTTCGCAACTGATCCCACCACTCTTGCACCCTCCGCTGCTTCCGGTCCTTCAGCGGCTGCAGGGCCATCGGTGACTGCGGCACCACCGGTGGCTGCGGCACCACCGGCTGCAGGTGCGGCGGCCGGAGACGAAGTGGCGGAGGCAGCGGCGAAGAAAAGCGCGAGAAGGAGAAGGATGGCGAAGGAGGTGAAGGAGATTGGTTGAGATGACATGGCGAATAGAGAAAAAGAAAAATGGTAAGAAAGAATGAAAGGGTTTGGAAGGTGTTAGGATTTTATTTATTTATTTATTTGTTTGTTTCTTTTTCTGAAGGGAAAAAGAGAGGGAGGAAAGGTATTTATAGTGATACCATAACGGAATGAATGGTGGTGTTCTTAACGGTTGTTTCGATCTCCATGTTTTCAGTCTCTTCTTTTCTTTTTAGGGTTTTTTTTTATAATCTAATCATTGGAGACATGCAATAAAACAGGACATTCCACTCATTCTCTTCTCATACTAACATACCCAAAGGATTGGTGTTTATGACAACATGTTTGGTTCTCCCTTTATTTTGTCTCATGCCAATGTGAATAAGAAGATTAAAACACATAATGAAATTAAAACACTAATAATAAACCCTATTTTTTAAACTTTTGGAAACTTGAAAACTTCTCCTAAATATTTTTATATTGTTTAAAGATAATATTTATTGAATGTAAAATAAACATACTAAATAATGAAAACATTCTCAATGTAATGTTATAGATAAATTATATTACAAGTTGGATAGTAAATTTTCCGTTGATCTTTATATGTTAAAAAATATAAGGTTTTGTGAATAATATAAAATAATATTATTACTTTAATTAAATTTTTTTATAGTTTTTGCACCATCACCTACAATAATTACGGAATTGTCATTAGTATCATAATTAAGAAATTGTCACTAATACCATAGTTGATGTAGATGACAATAATAGTACTTCCTTATCTAACACCTTTTGATTGAGCAATCTAATTGGATTAGGGTGTGGTATTCCTAAGGATAACATTTATTGGATGTGTCATCTAAATGCAAAGAATGAGACATTTTTTAGTTCTTTGTGAGATTAACTATTTGCTGTAAATATATAGTAATGTTCCGAAACATAATTTAGAAGATGGGGAATGAATCACATTTATATGATAGAATTGATATATTTTATTTTGTCTTTATCTCTTCTACCTTTAATGTTTTTATTGATTCAATATTACATATTTGCATCTTTAGGGTTTAGGGTTGGATAAGTGGGAAGGTAAAATTTGTAAGTAGAATTTATTGTGAAGCAGGAAATGTTTACATGGGAAAGAGAAATCTCACGATAATTATTTAAACTAATTAATAATTCGTGTAGGAAGTGACTTGATTCTAGTGTCTCAAATAATTTGGTATAGAGTCATGATAGTCTACAAGTCTATATGATGCGGGTATTCGGTATTGAACAGGGATGACAATTTACTAAACATAGAATGTTTGAAACAATTTTGGAAGCTTAGAGTGGAACCAGCTGCACAGTTGTGTGCATGGAGAGCTTTGTTAAATAAGTTACCTATTAGAGCAAATTTGACTAAAAGGGGAGTAGTATTAAGTTGTATCTTATGCCCGTTTTGTAAGAAGCATACGGAAACTGCCCAACATTTGTTTCTTACATGTGAAATAACACAAAAAAGTATGGAACAGTTGTGATAAATGGATTGGTATTCTATCTCTTAGAGATGCTTCCGTGTTTAATCATTTTAGGAGTTTTTGGAGGGTTGGATGCAATTTAAAAGGTAATGTCATCTGGAAGGGTATGTGGGTGGCAATAGTGTGGGAATTTTGGCACTATAGAAATAAGGTAATGTTTAAAAATGAAATTGTGGACAATGAGGAGATATTTTACCTTGCTCAAATCAAAAGGTGGTCTTGGACAAAATTTAGAAACTTGGGAGTTATGGTTATTTTTTCAATGTCTGATTGGTTTTTGAATCCAAAATCTTGTCTAAAATCTCAAGTATGATGTTATGAATAGGGGGCCTTTAGGAGGAAGGGCACTTGGGTGGGTGTGGGGACTATAGAACTGTATTTCGTTTTGTTGCATGTTGGTGATGGAGGACACATATTATTTATGAAAGGGGTGGGTATGTGAATCATAAAAGCAATGGCTACTTCTACTTCAATAACTACTACTACTTCAATGACTATTACTACTTCAACAAAAGGAGGAGGTGTCTACTTTTATTTATTCCTCAGGTTCCAAAAGTGGTAATTTCTAGAGTAATGAATATTATTCTTATGGGGTCTTGGTAGCCTCCTAATTTGGTTATTTGTATTTCGTTCCAAGTTTCATTGAGACATCTTAGGTTGTCGTTGCCTTATCTTAGTTTATACTGTTTTATATTTGTCCTCTTTCAAATTTTTTTATAATTATAATAGGGTTGGAGTATCCTAAAGTACTCCATTTTAGTTTATTTTATTCATGGATGTTAAAAAAAAAACATATTTGCATGTTAAATCATAAATTACAAGTATAATCAATATTTTTCTTTGTAATGTTAGTTTAATTTGTATGTTCCTTAATCACATATTGCAACATAGCTATTTAATTTATTTATGGTATAAGCGGTTTATAATAATTTATCAACCCACTTATCCACCTCAACTATACTGCTGTGAGTTAAATTGGGTTACTTTGTTGGATTTAATTTTTATTTAATACCTTTGATCACAATTAGGTTGAATAGTAAGTTTTTGAGATAAATCAAACTCAACTTGACTACATAATAAATTATAATTAAAAATATTATTTGTATAATGATTTTATTATACAAAATAAGTTTATATTTTATTATATGATCATAGTACTTATGTATTTATTATAAGTATTATGATTAACTTGTAATTATTAACTAATTTTTTTCTTAATTAATTCTTTATTTTTTTAATTAGTCACTAATCTAACTCAACTCAATTAAATTTAATTGAATTGAATCAAAAATTAAATTAAGCTCAATCTAAACATGAAACAATTAGAAACCCTAATAACTTAATTTTCTGCTAAACCATTTTTTATCAGAAAAAAATATATATAAAATTGAAAGTAGTAAAAGGAGTATTTCAATCATCACATGCAAAATAATTACATATTCTGAGACTTTAATACCCAGTATTCTACACATAGCAATAGAGCAAAAAGCTACACCTAATCCTAGGAAAAAGAAAGTTAGACAAGATAATACTAGTATATTATTGGTTTCCATCAATTCTTATTTACACGTTACGCGCATAATTTTATTATAAGGCAGTAAAGACTACATAATTTACAAAATCTAAAAATAAAATCTAAAGAAAAAGTTAAAATTAAAAATAATTCATTTTATTTGGACTATATAATATAAATTTAACCTCCTTTCCGGGATCACAATCATTATATGCATCAGATCCTAAATTTTAAGTGCTAAATCTTAGATCATAAATCTTAAATTCAAGATCTAAAAATATATATTTTTTCTATTTTAAAATATCGATCGATTAAAAGATGAAACCGTTATTTTTTACCAGAATCATTGTCGTCACTTATTATTATTATTTTCATCCTAAATATCATGTTATTGATAAACTCAAGAAACAAAAATATTTCGATTTGTATAATTCAGAAGTCATTTTTTTATATAAAAAAAATTATCAGATCACATAATTTGAAAATTATTTTGACATTCAAATTGTGTAATCTAGTAAACTTTTGGATTACATAATCTAAAAATTTTAAATTATTTTGAGTTACAAATTGTATAATCTAAAAAATTCTCAAATTACATAATCTGAAAGATTTTAAGTTATTTTGACTTAATTTAAAAAAGCTCTCATTACATAATTAAAAAAAAAGTTTATAAAAGTTGAATTTATGAATTGTATAATTTATAAACTTCTTTTAAGATGTTTTTTTATACAATTTATGAATGCATTTATAATAAAAAATATTATACAATTTAAGAGGTTTTTATTTTATGCAAATGAATTGTATGATCGAGGAATCAAGAAAACTTTTGGATTCATTTCACTTCTAGATCATGCTTTCAGAAGTTTTTTTTCAAATTGTATTATACAAGTTTTCAGAAGTAAGGATTTTCATATTTATAGAAACGTAGAAGAAAATTATGAGAGTAAAACAAAAATTCCATATAACTTAAAGGCATAATAGAACGACAATAAAAACAAATCAGTAGGGAATTCACTCGAAATCAACTCTCACCCAAATTTAGATTTTTTTTTTTTTTTTTTTTTTTTTTT
>Ga0209700_107003_pt1 | contig 16596 bp, 7 predicted proteins | sample SiratroredBW_FD_187528 | JGI IMG/M metagenome (GOLD analysis project Ga0209700, IMG submission 187528) | Root nodule microbial communities of legume samples collected from California, USA - Siratro red BW (SPAdes) (version 2) | ecosystem: Host-associated > Plants > Roots > Nodule | place: USA...
ATAAATAATATTAATATTTGTTATATTGTTATTATTATCTTTAATGTTATTATAATATTGTCATTAGTATTATTTATATTATTAATAATTTTTTTAATATTAATATTATTATTAGTATTATTATAATTAATATTATTGATATTTTTATGATTAATATTATTAATACTCTTATTAATATTATTAATATTAGTATGATTAATATTACTCACATATTTATATCTCATAGGTCATATTAAAAATATTAATAACAATATTGTTTTTATCAATAATATTTTTATTAGTTTATTAATAATAATATTAATAAATTTTAATATTATTGTTAACATTAATATTTTTACTAATATTATTAATATTGTAGTTAATATTAATAACATTTTAGTACTTTCATTAATATTATTAAAGTTATTGTTAATATTGTTTGTAATGTTATTAATATTATTGGTAGTATTAGTAGTGTTATTGTTAATATGATTGATAGTATTAGTAATATTATAAATATGATTAATTGTATTATTAATATTATTATTAGTAGTAATATTAGTTTTACACGTAATCTTTAAGCATACCATATTGTATTTGTATTTATTAAATAAAAATAAATATCATTCTTCTTCATGTCATCATATTCTACATCTATAGAGTTAAAACCAATAAAATTATCATATCTTATGTTTTAATCATTAGGTGTAATCTATCCTAACAATATAATTTCTAATATCAAATAAATTATCATGAGTATCCAACATTATAAAACTCTTCCAAATTTCATAATTACGAATTGATATAATTTTTATAATTTTTTGGCGGCATAATTATTAAAATATGAACTTATCAAAAATCAAATAATTCAAATTATCACGATTCAGTCACTCATCTACTCAGTATCAATGTCTTCAAAGAACTTATCAATAAAAAGAATCACAATATAAAGCTCGATGTAAAGAACAATCTCATAATCTAGAACTAAATTTTAAAAATTATGAAAATACAAGATAACTAACCTAGATGAAGACAATCTAACAGTGATGATGAATTGTGTAGGCTGTACAACTGCAGTGAATGGAAATGTTGAAGGTGACAGTATAAGGGCTTTTGAAGGATGACAGTTCACTCACCATGGAAGCAACAAATATCAATTCAATTTTAATGGCATGACAACAACGATAATGGTCAAAGAGGTCCAAGAAAAGACAGGAAAAAAAGATGTGAAAGAAATGTTTGCATTCCAATTGTGACAATATAAAAATCATAATAAACCGAGATTATATATATGCCTAAATACGGTCATTATTATTCCACTTTCCTTCCCGAAGCTTCGTCATGAATTTGACTTTCATTCACGATAAGTGACAGAAACATTAATTACTCTAGGATCGATTAAAAGAGAAACATCTTTAAAATATGATATATTTAAAATTTTTAAAAATTTTATTCATAGTTCCAAAATCTTTTTAAAATAGATACAGTAGAGGTATTTATATAAAATTCGTGATAGAAGAAAAATAGATAAACTCATTCATTTTCTAAAGTATATTTTCTTAAATTTTTTTCAGATCACATCAAAACTAATATCAACATATAATATATTTAAATTTTAAAATTTTAAATATCATTATTCGGCTATGATTTTTTTTTTAACTGAGTGTTAGAGTTTATACTTACGTAATAAATTATGTAATAAAGGGTGAAAGATTATTTTTATCAAATACTCACATGATAGATAGAGTGAAAGGTTTTTTTTTAATAACTGTGTTAATTCAACTTTTATATTGTATTATAGTTTAGACTCAAATAATAGAGGGTGAAAGATTAACTTTTATTTAATTGTGAAAATATGAATAAATGTTTCAGAATTCGAAATCGATTAAGTATTCATCAACAACGGAAAAAATTTAAACTGCAAAGGATAATTAAATGCATAATGATATATTGAAAAAAAAAAATCACTTAAATTAATGGCTCAATACATAAATGAAGTTATCGCGCAATCTGACTTATTGACTAACAGATGTATCTTTTAGCGTTTACGTATATTAGGTAATTTGTACAGGTTTTCTAAAAAGTAAATTAAATTAATTTCTTTATAAACTAAAACTAACTTTCCATATTTGAATTAATATGAAAAGGTTATTTTACGTAATTTTTTTTAAAAATTTTATTGTTAATTTATATATAAGTTAATTTTATTTTATGAAAAAATAAATTCATTTTTTTTTCTTTTTTGTAAAGTATTTCGATAGACCTTAGGATGGAAATAAACAATTACCTAATCTAAAATTAATTAGAACTGATTTTAAAAAATAATAAATGTTAAAATTGAAAGTTACCTGAATGATATAAATTAGAATTTTATTTATTTATAATTTTTTTAAATATTTATGTTTAAATATTTTCTTACTTATCTTTAATTATCCTTCTTTTGTAAGTCAAAAAGTGTCAGATAGGTATGGATGCAAAGTCAATAAACATTAATCTTTATGTTTTTGTCTTTCTATGTAAGTGTATGTCTTCTATGAAAAGGTTTTTTTTGACATTTTTTTAGAATTGGTTGAAGTCAGAGGTATTTTTGATTTTTTCAACTTGTGATTATACAGGACACTCTAAGGAAAATATATAAATAGTGTTAAAAAAATAAAAAATAGTGATAAAAAAATCGATCACAAAATAATTAAAATTAGTTCTCGATTAAAAAGTGACTAATTTAGAGTGATGTAAAAGAGTAATATTTGTGTTAATAGATTAATTAATTTAAATGTGAAAAGTCGGATTAAATTTGTTCTAATATTTTACTTTACCTTACCTGTCTGTATTAATCTGAATTATTTTTATACAGGTTTCAAGTTCTTTTATTTTGTTTATAAGAAATTTATTTATTTATTTTTCATAAATTTTGTATGATCCCATGCTTTTTCTTATTTGTTTTTTCTTTTTCTTTAATAATAATTTTTTATGCAGTAAGTATATGATTGATAGATTTTGAAATGTTAGCATACAAGAGATATGAAAATCCATAATAATGCATAAAAAGAATCCAATTACTCTAATGAAATTCTAAAATTTCAATTTCTTTCAAAGTCCTTACCCAAAAATGTATTTTGTCATAAAACATTTTAAATTTCCTAAAAAACTGAATTATTTTCTTAAAATATCCTATCAAAACACAATATAATTTTAACTAATTCAATTATTCTTATGAAATTCTTAAATTTCAATTTCTTTCAAAATCCTTATTCAAACAACATATTTTTATCATAAAATATTTTAAATTCTCTATAAAAATAAATTACCCTATTAAAAGGTCTTGTCTAAGCACAGGTAAAGGTTTTCTTCCACCATGAATGCTTATGAAGATTTCTAATTCTATAATGTTCACAACAAATTAGTCTCCTATATTAACATGTGGATTTATAAGTGTTAAGTTATATACACCATTTATCATTTTGTTTTATTCATTGGAGTGAATAACCCAAATCTGCACAGTTCTTTAAGAAAAACTTTTATAATTTTATAGAAGTACGGTTGGTTACGGTGGATTAAGTGCTTTCTTTTCCAAATTACAAAGTAAGTAAAAAATAAAAAAAATAAAGAAACAATAATTTCATAAAATAAAATACAGACCTTATTATTTGTATTATGAATTACTACTTTCTAACAAAAATTCTCTTATGCATGCCTTCATACAAATTGTGAGAGGAGACATATCGTCCTCCAGTACAAGTTCTAGGCACAATCAAACGTGTTTAGTAGCCGGTAGAGGACTTTCTAAGCGAATATAATCATACATAACTCCATAGAAAGGACTTTTGGCAAATGACTGTGCCAAATAGATGGTGTTCTTTCCTTTTACCAATTGATCACTACTTACAACTATAGTATACAACTGATACAATCCATGGATTCCGTGCCTTGCTATGGCATTGTCATCGCCAATTAGCCTTGTTGAGAAGAGGGGACGCTTTGGATTCGGATTGTTGAAGCTAATCTGTTGACTCATCTCAAAAAATGTTAGTCACCATAGTCACAGCAGAAAAAAATAAAAGAAAAAATAAACAAAAGATCAATTATGGAAGAAATGAATTGGTTTATACCTTCAATCTAGATCTAGTAGCGGATGCAATGGCCACTTGTAGAGTGTAGTTTCCTTCCTTTGTGATATTTTGAAGCTGGAATCGAATCTGCCATGTGGTTGGCAAGAATGTCCTATTTGGTGTGCTTCTGCATACATCAGTGTAATTTAGAGGAGAAAACTCATAATGACAATTACAGAAAATTCTATACGTTAAACAAAATTTACCTGGTAACTTGAGCATAAAACCAATCCTTACGATAGTCAGAAACACCGACTGTGTAAATGAGATCATCTTTTGGATATAACTTAGTGTAACGTTCCCACAAGCCGTATTGCCTAAACCTGTCACAATACAAATACTTTCAGGAACTGAAAAGGAGCTTGCATAGAAGTTAACATTAATTGTTGATAATTGGTTTTGGGTAACTTGTCTGGGCCATGGTTCGAGTATAGTTTGTTCATGAACCCAGGGTTAGGGTCTGGTATATAGAATTCCGCAGCTGAGCGATCAGGGATCCCAATTTCCCACAGGATTGGACCATTTCTTGGAGGATGATATACAAGTGAGTGCAACTTGATGTTTCCCCCTACAGGTACATTACACGATATTAATTGTCTAAAACCTCTCAAGCTATAAATAATTTGGATATTTACTAACTATCTCAAAAGCTTAAATTATATAAAAAATTTGAGCTTGAACGGTTATAAACAATGCACAAGCTTATGGTGCCTTGGACTAATATATTTAACCTTTAATTTCAATAATTGACGGTTCAAGGCTTTAAGAGGCCTAAAACAAATAAAAAAATAAGGCTTTTTTAAATTAGTAAAATAATTATAATTATGATATCTTTATTTAAAATTTATTTTTTGAGTTTTTTGTGATATAAAATTATCTATTAAATTATCATAATTAATTTTATTTAAAAAATCTTTTTTCAATAGACAATAAAGCTAATCCATTTAATCTTTGTTGATATTGTTGATCTTAAATAAGATTTTATTAGTTTAAGTTCTGAAAAACTCCTTTCAGTTGAAGCAATTGATACTGAAATTGTTACATTATTCTATATGTTATATATGTATTTGGAAAAAAAATTTATTCTTTTCATATAATTAAGAATGTCAATTGGTTTATCATTTTCCAATCCTATAATCTCCTTTAAGATATTTAATTCTGAAAATAAATCTAAGCCATCAAGATCCAATAAATTATCATGTTTCAAATACTTTTTCAAGGTTTAAGCATTTTTTTTTCAAAAGTACACAACCCAATAATTTTAAATTTTTAATATTAAATAAAAAATCAAAAATATCTTCATATATTTTAAATTGTTCAAATCTATTTTGGAGTTTGACAATTGCTTTATCTATATACAATATATAAAAAAAATAAAAATAATCAATTCTAAATGACTCTTGAGGTGATTTAATAACTTCATTCTTAATATTTTTTTTTACAACTTAGGCTCTACATCCATTTCAAAAGCAATTTCAAATAAATGCATTTTCAAATCCATTTTCTCTATATGTTTCAAAAAGTGAAAGAAGACTTTTTAATTGTTCAATGACCATATTAATACACATATTTTTTGATTGTAAATTTTTACTATCCGAATTAACTGCAAATAATATATATCATACTGAACATAACTTATAAGTATGTATATAAAATAAGTTTAAGTTATTATATTTATCTTTTGATCTTGTCCTTTGGTATGTCTTTAAATATAATTTGTAACTTTTAAATTCTCTTTCTTAAATCTACACAAATTATTTTAAGATTAATTAAATAATAATGAAAAATAAAAATAAAAAATTAGGATCAATTGATCATTCTCATATTATTTTTACCTAATATTGATGTCTTCAAAAGAGCCAAAAAAGCCAAAGTGAACACAAACTCTTCCTCAATCAATCTATTGCTCAAAGTCTCCAAAGTAAAGACATGCGCATATATGCATAGTATAGAATGATGAAATATGAAATGAAAGAAATTTTAAATTGAAAACAAGTTAAAATAATATTATGGAAGGAACAAAAGAGAGATAGGAAGAAAGGAGATAAGTGAAGAAAGAATGAGAGAAGTGGAAGAAGAGTGAGATAATGATATGACATATCAAGAGAGATGATATCAATGAGTTAGAATATAGGAAAGAGATAAATTAGAAAGTTTTGATATGAGAGATTCCTTGACTATTCAAATTTTCTTAGAGATAAATTAGAAAGTTTTGATATAAAGATTTTTTTTTCTTGACTGTTCAACTTTTTTTAATATTATTAATTTATTATAAGAAAGTTTTAAGAATATTATTCATTAAATAGTATTTATAGTACCAATGTAAATTTAAAGCCATTAAATAATATATTTATAGCACTAATGTAAATTTAAAGTCAGTTAAAATATTTAAATTTTTAATTAAATTTTTGTTAGTATAATTTTAAAATTAAATATTTTTTATTTTATAATAATATGCGAGTATTAAACTTTTTTGAGGCCTAAAACATATTAAATTTTTTTTGGGCCTTTGTGGGTTTGAGGCCTAAAGCATATTAAATTTTTTTGAGGCCTTTGAGACCTTGAGGTCTAAAGCGGTTGCTTTATTTGCTTGGGCCTTGAGCTACCCCTGATTTCAATGAATGAGGACTATATATGAAAATGGAACTACTGACTGTTTAATCATAAAGTTCTAATGACATGCATGTCATGAATCGATTATTCCAAGAAGATAAAAAACATATAAACTATATATTTAACATATGAATTGAGAGATGAAGATATTTTACCTGGTTTGATGGAAATTGTAGTTTGATACATATAATCTCCAATAAAGCCAGGAAACCATGCATACAAATTGTAATCCCCAGGTACAATATTTTTAATTAAGAAGCGTCCACTTCTGTCAGTTTGAGTCCAGAATTGATAACCCTGTGAATTACACAAAACTCAAACTCTTTTCATCTTAATCCGTCACCAGCTAGCCCTTTAAAGTTCAAGGAATTAAATCCCATTGGTTCAAACTCATATTGTACCTTGCATTCTTTCTGCCACGATCCTGCATTTCCAGGCAAAGCTAGTCCAACATAAGCCTTTTCAGCAGGTATACTGCAAAGCAAGGGATTAAGATAAGTATTATATATGTAAGCAAAGAATAAAAATGTAGCTAAGTAAGGAGTTGGCTTATACAGATCTCGGACTAGTAGTTGTCCTGACACTTTTCCCCGTTGATTGGGTGGAATGAAATGTTCTGATCCAACGAAATCATAAGGCCATCTTGTGACTTCATGGGATAACTAATTGATAAAAGAACAATAATATATTGTGTTTTAATTTAGTCACTCCACTTAAATAATGTGTATTAAACAAAAGGCAATGTGGTTAAAGGTTATAATATATGCACCTGTTTTACAGCATCCGACCACAGAGACCGAAACGGAGCTTTGTTTGGAACAGAGTTAAGATAAACAAAAATGGGGCCAAAAACTTTTTTATAAGCCTCCCCTTTACCAAAATTCATGGTTAAATCTTCGCCAGCGTAGTGAGTGCTCGTGAACATCTAAACATGGAAACAAAATACAATAGTAACAAAACGAAAAATAGAGAAATTTGGACTTATTGGGAAACGTCATCAGGCTTAACAATCTAAATTACAACACAGTTTGTGCTAGGTGATTAGAAGAAATTCTTATTGAGACATTGTTTTTGAGCGTGTACTCAGAAGTTAAAAGTAGAATTACAACATTCAAATAATGATTCTTAAGAACTAAATTCGAAGCCTAAGGTTGAGATTCTAAACTAGATATCTAAGAGGACGGTCGGATAGTATATCAATTCTCATTAAAATATAATAGAGATATATCAAATAAATTTCTAATAATATCTTTTTATAAAATTTTATATATATAATACAATGGGTTGAAAGATCAGAAAAAAATTCGCATTTGTAGATGGTCAATACCATAATCTAAAAGTAATAAATTCAATAAAGCGCTATAAAATAATGGAAAATATGTGACGTGGAAGCTTAGAAATGTTAATTAGTAATTGAAAAAAGTGGTACTGTTTTGGAGTAATTTACAAGGTTGCATGAAGAACTTACGGAAAGAGAAGTTGGACCAACGTGAGAGGTTAAGTCTTGCTTAATAGGGCCACCACTGCGGAACTCATTACTTGGAGTTATCACCCAAAAACCTTCTGCTGCCTTATCATCATCCTTGGCAATCCAACCATGCACACTGCAATCTTTGTTTTCACTGGAGTATTGGTATTTGTCATCCACCTATGTCCAACAAAATCACGGTTGCTACTATAAACATTACTAAAAACAGCAACGATAACCTAAGTCATTATTTTTTCTTTCACATAAAGACTTATGAAAGAACTTATCCAAAGCTAAATTCTGAGTGTGGAGGTTATATCAGAATTACCTCTCCCTTAAATTCTGAGTCATATGGACGAGTAAAGAGAACAGCTTCAGGATACGCCAAGGGTCGACCCCTTTCTCTATCGATCTGAGAAGGCATGTCCCTTTGCCTAGTGTTGGATATGGCGAGGTAATGAAACCTAGATCATAGGTTCTTTGTTAAGCTTACGTTTCATTTTGTCTTTTTATCATTATAATAACAACCTTAAACTGGAATATATTTTTGAAAGAAGTTTAATGGTTATGTAGGACATTGTAATCTAATAAAAAAAATATGGTTATTTTTAATGTAATTATTATTCTTATTATAAAAGTTAACATTTATTGGATGTATTTGTGATGGAATATGTTAAATGCTTAAAAACGTAATTTTGATCTACCTGCTTTAGTGCGTGTATTCTTTTCCTCTTTTTCATGATAACAGCTTAAAAAGTTATATTTTTTTTAACATGTTATGTTTATTTGATAATAAAAATCATATTACTCTAATGATAACGAATTCAAATTAAATCGGTAAGCTAGATTACTTAAACATTTTATCTTACCTTGCTATGTAGAAGTTGAATAAAAATTATACTGAATATATAATGAATTTTTTTTTTCAAAAATATTTATAAAATATGCATTGACATAATAAAAGTTTTCATTTTAGTCATTTAATTAATTACAAATCTCTATGTAGAATATGTTTGTTAACTTCTATATATAATAAATATTTTTACACTAACAATATATGTCTGTTAAACTCAATATATAAAAATATATTTATTAGAGTAAAATACATTTGTAGTATAACTTAATTGCATACAGTTTTAATCTTTCAAATCTTTTTATAGTAATTCTTATCAATTTATTTATTTTTTTAAATAGTTTCTATCTTGATTGTATATCTCTTTTTCAATTAATTTTTAATTCATTCAAATTATTGTTTCATATTCTTCCATAATTTTCCATCCATATTAGTCAATGAAATGAAGAGTGCTAACTTTCTTTTCTCAAAATATTTTTGTTTCTTAGATCTAGTAATATTTTTCCAATCACCTGGCTTCGTCGAGTTTGAAAACAGTCCTAACTTGATAAACCTCAGCCGCAGGGAATCCACTGGTTCTTTTGAATATTACATATGAATAAAAACCAGAATCGCCTCTTCGCAATATATACCTGCACCAAAATATATTTATATCAAATAATGTTAGTGAGATACTTCTGCAAAGTGTACGAAAAATTAAGGCTTTCGACATCCACCTTTGGTCTATGTCTATGGGGACACTTGAGCCATTCATGGAAGCTGTCCATTTTCTAAAAAATGAAACCTCCACTATATTCTGGTTTTCTACAATGACTGAGAAATCTGTCCCCTGGACTCTGCAGGAACAGTTTCAAACGCGAGTTTCCTTTTTTAATATAATAATAACACGATTTGTATGGATTAAGTATCAAGAATGAGTTTAAGTCTAATATTAAATAGAAATAAAAAAATAAAAAAACTAATTTTAAAGATGTATTCTTTCCTTATGTAAAAAAAAATTCAAATTATTGAAGTCTCAAATGATAAAAATAACAAGTTTAGCATCATATAAAGATTCACACAGTCCTAATTATTAATATTTTACGTTCACATGGATGAAATAAAATGTAATAAAAACCGACAGCAATAGAAAGAAAAATCGAATAAAGAGGAAATTAGCAAAAAAAAAAGTATGCCAAAACGATTCAAATATATGTACCTCTGAAACGACCCAGGTTTTTTTCCTTGTCGGTTCCAAACAACGTCGAAGTATCTGTAAGCCAAGGCCGGAAATTTGCAGATCATTTTTTAAGTCATGCTATTCTTGGTTGTTGTTTTGAAGAAAACATTCCTAATTTCAATGTAAAATTATTTAATAAGTAGATGATAGGTATATACACACCCTCTATCGTCTTCTTCATTTTTAGGCTCAAGTACATTGTTAATTCCGTTATATATTCCAGTGATGTGCCCTTCGGGTTTTGACAAATTGAGAGAAACGATGCCATTGTCAATTACCACCTGAAATCAAGTAGAGACTTAACTAGATGAACAAAATGACTTCAACTAAAATAAACTATAAACAACTATCTCAAACTCCATTACGAGGTCAAGGTGAGCTGAAAGTTCCGTAATAAATATAAATGAAAAAAGACAAATAAGAAAGATGTTTAAACCTATTGTTTTAGGTTTTGAATGGAAAATAGTATCTTTATATCCTCGGTAAACACTATTATTTTCAAAACTAAGAATACTATGTTTAATTGATTGGAATCAAACTATCCTGTAAATTGTATTAAACTGTTTTTAATTATTATTTTTACAAAAGTTTAAGAACAAACAGAAGTTGATTGATTAGATTTTCAGTTTTGCTAAATGCACCACTAGAAAGAATCACGAAGATAAAATGAACTGAGATAGATCAAGGAAATAGATAACTTTGACTAATTATCTATTAGTGTTCGTTTTTGGCCCACATTATAGTCTGAAAGCTAATTTCCAATATATTTGCTGGAAGGATATAGTTCTAGCAACTGAGACAAACTAAGTGCAAAGAAAATGAAGCACATTTGGCTGTTTACAAAGAAAGTTAGTTACACATAGTGGAAGTTTCCTCAACCCACTTCCCAAACAAAACACACCAAGATACAAATTCCGTTCCCCATCTACTTTGTACATGCAAATGCCGCACACCAACGCACTGAAGAGCTTGGTAAAACTGAACTCTATTTTTTCACATTCTAAATGCAAAATTAACAGAGAAAAGATACCAGTTAAGATAGTTTTTTCTTTTTTCTTTATTCTGTATAATGAGACTCGTTTTGGTAAATTTAGACCTCTTCACTTGACTTCAAAAAATTGAGGGGCCAAACATCATCGTACTGTTGGTTGAGATTGGCTTTGCAGTTAGACAAAACTTTATGCCTGTTCTGTAACATTTATGGCTGTCTGAACATCTTCTCCCTGTTCTATAGCTACTCTACACGTTAGCATTTTGCCTTTGTTGTGTGGTTCCCTTTATGTGACATAGGTAGTTGAGCTGTTGCATATTCAGCACCAAATCCAGCTGCTACCCACTCCCGCGATCTACTTCCACAGAGAATTTTCATATCAAGCAGGATTGAACCTAGTCAAACCATCTTTTCAAAAGTTGATTGTGTCTCCAATACCCACTTCTCGAGATATATTGACTTCAAACCAATTTTGTTCATCCTCTTCCAATAAACTTTTCTCAAATTCCTCTACTGCCAAAAGAGTTCTATTTTTACTCATTCCTTTAATTCTCATATTTGGATACGATGATGATCTTCTATCCTATGAAGATCGGGACATCTCTTAAATGACATATCTTGTGTTTAACATGTATTAAATATAGACACATGAACGATATATATATATATATATATATTTTAAAAATTTATAAACTTATTAGGTAAGTTTCTATCATGATTATAAAATTAAAAAACAAATTCTATATATACATATAGTTATGACCGTTTACATTATATATGTTTTTCTTTTCATCTTTTAAATTTTAAATAAATAATTTAGATTTATTTTTTTAATACTTAGTTAAATTGTTTATTGATAATTTTTTAATATATACTTGATTGTTAATTTATATAATTTATAATAATATAATATATAGATTTATATTCCGTATCCTATAATTTAAAGATTATATACATATCCGAATTGATATTTGAGTTACATAAATTTCTTCACAGTTTTTTTTTTAATAATCGTTATTTTCACTCTAACAACATGCTTCTTTAAATACTTTGATATCTTGTATCCTTAATCCTTCACACGCCATCGATTTACATAAGAAATTCTATTTTATTCATGATATTTTCTTGTCTTCACTTCTCAACCCTTAAAAAATTCCTTTAGATTTTAGAATCGGTAAGCATTTTCCAATGAGTGCGTTTCGTGTTTTTCTTACAATCTTCGCAATCAGGATTCAGTTAGGTTAGTTAGTTCAATTATGAAAAGTTTAAATAAATTATCTTTCACGACCGAGGTGATGTAGGCCCCGACTATCGACCATAAATGTCAGAACCTACGACAAAGGCTCTGATTTTAAGGTCTACATAAAGTCCTAACTAACTTAGGCAAATAGTTTATTTTCAAGAATTCTAAAAGGAGCTGCTTTAGAGTGGTATTATTTATTGCTCTCAATTTCGGTGGATTCCTTCGAGACGTGGTATGTACGATTTATTGCAAGGTTTGCAAATAGCAAGGCCATGGCGACATGCTCAACGTCTCTACAACATGTTACACAGGAGATACCGAGTCACTCCGACAATATATGTCGGTCTTCCAAGGCTACACTCGGTATTCTGAACCTTCATTCTGTGGTTGCCATGCACTTACTCATGGTTGGTTTGAAGCCTAACTCCTTTTTGGACTCGCGCTATGTAGATCTCCCAAGAATATGAACAGTTTATGGGCTACGGCAACAAGGTACATGAGCATCGAGTTGAATGCAGAAGCAAGGAGGAAAGATCTCAACCACAAATCACGTTTGGTGAAGTCGGCCAGGAAGGTTTGAGCACTACATCCCCTCAAACACCTACATCCCCTCAAACACCAGTAGGGAGGCCGTCTTGCAGGACGCTTGCAAGCTAAAGCTCGTTCAACTTCCCCCACCAAAGCAGTCACACCCTGAGGCCAATGTCCATAAGGTCGAGCTCAGTAACCGAGCTCTCTAAGGCCGATGTCTATAAGGCCAAGCTTCGTATTAGAGCTCTGTGAGGCCGAGCTTCATAGCCAACCTCTCCAGGCCGAGCTTCATAGCCGACCTCTCTAGGCCGAGCTTAAGAGTCGTACTCCCGAGGCCGTTCTCCATAAGGCCTAGCTCAAGAGTCGTACTCCCAAGGTTGAGCTCCATATCTAACCTCCTGAGGCCGAGCTCAATAGTTGTACTCCTGAGGCCGATGTCCATAAGGCCGAGCTCCCTGAGGCTGAGTTTCGTAGCTGAGCTTCCCGTGGCCGAGCTTGCCGAGACCAAGCTTGGTAGCCTATATCCTATGGTCGAGCTCCGTAGCCGAACTCCCCAAGGCCGAGATTCATAGCTGAACTTTCGAGACTGATCTCCAGAAGGCTAAGCTCTATGGCTGAATCCCCAAAACGATCTCTATGGTCAAGCTCCCAAGGTCAATCTTTAAAAGTGGTCGCCTCATATAGTAGTTCTTAAACCAATGTGGTTGTAGGAGTCTCCATATGTTGAAGGCTCCGAAAATGAAGATAACATCAGATGTTGGAAGAACTAGGTGGCAAACTTATACTTAGGATATGGAATGCCATCCATCTAAAGATGTACTACAATCAATTATGATAACATGTCTGGTGTACTTTTTCCTTGACTTAGATTTTTTGCTAAGGAGGGTTTTGATAAAAGGTTTTAACGAGACTTATATTTAAAGCATCCAATAAAACATTAATCTTTGCACATCTTTGTTGTCAATCTATGTCATTTGATGTTAATTCTTGTGCTCGAATAATAATCACTCAAAATCGAGTATAAAGATCAAGCAAACGCTTAACTCAGGAGACAAACAAACATTTGACCACTCAAAACCGAGTATAAAGATCAAGCAAATGCTTAACTCAGGAGATGAACAAATGTTCGCCCACTCAAAACCATGTATGAAGATCTAGCAAACGCTTAACTCGGGAAACAAACAAACGTTCACCCACTCAAAATCGAGTATAAAGATCAAACAAATGTTTAATTCGAGAGACTAACAAACATTCTCCCACTCAAAATCGAGTATAAAGATCTAGAAAATACTTAACTTGGGAGACGAAAAAACGTTCGCCTACTCAAAATCGAATATAAAGATCAAGCAGACACTTACTCGAGAGACAGACAAACGTTCGCCTATTCAAAATCGAGTATAAAGATCAAGCAAATGCTTAACTCAGGAGATGGACAAGTGTTCACCCATTCTCAAGCCTAAGTCCTGAATACATGTTCTGTAAAGACTTGAAAACTTGAAAACAGGGAATGCCTTATCCGAATGGAAGGTAGGCCGAGACAGGTTCACCTCGGTCATCAACATAGTTCAATTGCTAGAATCACGAACTCAAGGGGCTTATGTATATACCCGTAATAAGGTTATATTCATCTGAATCCATTACAGCTCAACTTACTATTAACTATCAGCTAATAACATTTACTCTAATTGGCTATGATTGATTCTAATTCATCTCAATTAGCTTTAGAATAGTAATTCATGATTCTAAACTTACAAAATCATTATGAAAAAATATACCGTCTTGAATGACAAGATCCTATAAATATGACTTATGTTTACAAAGATTATGATTTATCTCATTATTCTCTTACTCATATACTTATAAACACTTTTTTACACTCTTACTACCTCGAACGTTGAAGAGTCTTTTACAAGTGAATCTCTATTCTATTTAAGGTTATCAACTCGGTTGCTACCAATACCTCCACTCAGGTCAAGTATTAGGTTTAGTTCAATTCTTTCCCGACCACACTTATAACCCAAATTCAATATTTATTTATTTTTCATCATTAAAAAAAAAAAAAAAAAAAAACTTGTATCACCTGCTTAGGATTTTTGGTATTCAGCTTGACTGGAGGAGCAGGAGGCCTCGCTGCTGGGTTATTGATGACGGTTGAAGGTCTGTGCAAGTGGAAGCAGTGCAAGGAAAGAAGAAAGTTAAAAATAAAATAACACGAGAACGTGTGACGTTGTCATTTGATAATGTTCACTACATCCAAAAAATAAAACTAAGAGTCAACGTATATATAATACTATATGGAGCACTCACCTAAAAATGTTTTCATACTTTCCGTTCTTAGAAGATTGAAGTGGAGATATGATTTTATTTTGTTAAGAGTAATGATGTTGATATATTCATCTTTATTAAAAAATCATTTTCGTAATTTTTTTCAAATAAGAAAGTAACAGTTATTGTTCTTATAAAATATCTTTATTAAATAAAGAGAGAGCAGATTTCTTTCATCATTTTTTCTATTCTTAGAGAAACTATAAATGGTATAAACTTGAGGTTTTTATTCACTTTTAACTTTTTTTTCTCATCCCTTTTAAATCGAAACAAAGTAATGTAAAATAGAGGAAGTATAATAAAATAAAACTCCAGCGCATTATTCTATTCCTTATTCATGATTAAATAACAAAACTACAAAGATTTTAACATATCGTATAAATCTGGAAACATATAACAATACAGGATTTTTTAAATTATTATGATAAAAAACAACTTCTATAATTAGTATAGTTTTATAATAATAAATCATACAATCTACATTCTCGTTTATAAGCAACAAAAAATGAGTTCAAATATATTAAATCAAATCAGTGAACTACATTAAATTAAATATATATATATATATACATAATTAAATAAAATAAAAAGTAGTTCAAATATATATATATATATATATATAAATGATAAAAAGAGACTAATATTATGAATTTAAATTCATATAATATTGTGGAGGACTGTTATTGGACAGTCTGGCAACTTAAAGTTCATGGTAGAATATTAAGAGTATATGATTATGGCAATCAATGTAAAAGATCATACATTCCCCCACTAACCAGAAAACCAGTTCACCAAAAATGAAAAAGAAAAACTGAAAAACAATTTAAAAGATAGGGAAACCTAAAGAAAACTCACCCAGAACAGGCACAGAGCAAGACTAAGCTGAGCCCCACAGTCACTTTAAACCACCAGTGGAAGACCACCTTCATCTTTTACCAATATATATCATCAACCTGCAATTATCTTGAACCTTCATATGTCACCAAATAATACTAGGTGCTGCTCCAAACTAAATGATGTTTATAGAACCAATTAATTTCGATGACAAATAACTTCTCAAATATTTTATTTCCTGTCTTACAAACAGGAAATAAAATGTGGGAGGGGGAGAAACTAGGTTATCAACATTGATGTATAACACCTAAAACAAAATGGATCATAGGAAAAAAAATGTGAAACTTCTCAACCTAACCTATTATATTACTTTAACTTGAGAAGAACCACAAAGTTCAACAGATCTTAAAGGAAAAAAAAAAAAACAAACA
>Ga0209700_107005_pt1 | contig 16590 bp, 7 predicted proteins | sample SiratroredBW_FD_187528 | JGI IMG/M metagenome (GOLD analysis project Ga0209700, IMG submission 187528) | Root nodule microbial communities of legume samples collected from California, USA - Siratro red BW (SPAdes) (version 2) | ecosystem: Host-associated > Plants > Roots > Nodule | place: USA...
CCCCCCCCAATTCCTTAGGAAGAATTATTCATCGCAAATGCTAGGCATTTGCTCATGACTTACAACAACTTCTGTTTCGATATTTACAAAATCTGAAAACTTCCAATCACTTTATTGTGGGACACTCAAAATAATAAAAAGTTATTCCTAAATGACCTTTAGAAGCAGAGAAAAAACATATGTTCACATTGGGTAAGAGATTTACGCTCTAAACCCTAGATTTCACCTACACGATAAGAATATATATATATATATATATATATATATATATATATATATTAGAGATGAAAATTTCATCCTACAAAAGCGGTATTGTGTAGTTAAATTATAAATAAATTTCATTTTCAAATCATTTTAAATTATAATTTAAATTTATTTTGACATATACTAAAAAATAACTTTTTTAGTTCAAGCACTAACATTTATTTTTGTATAAGTAAAAGAGACAGAAATTTCCATGAAGCTTAAGAAGAACCTTCTCAGAACTATCTTCCATCACTATAAAAAAACAACCTTACTCTTTTCGTCATTCACAACACCTTCACCAAAAAAACACATCACACTACACAATGACTTCACCACCACCACTCCTCCCCGTCACTACCTCCAGTGACGCCCACGCGCCGCCCATCCGCGTGAACCCACTCTACGTTATAGGTTTCCTCGCCACCACAATAAGCACCTCCTTGATAATCTACCTCGCGTACCACCATAACGACACCCCTATGCTCCTTTTCACCGCCTTCATCTACGTCGTTTACTTCTACGTCGACTTCTCCCCTCTCCCACGCGCTCCCTCGGCGCGTGCCATCCACATCAGGCTCTTCCTCTGGGCGGTGCTCAGCGCCGCCATGGTAGCATTCGCCTGTTCGTTTTGGACCGTTTTACCTCTCCATGAGAGCGTGTGCTTCTTGTGGGTGGTGATCGGTGGCAGCGCGTTGATCTTCAGCGCGTGGAGCGGCGACAGTAACTTTGTGGAGAAAAAGGAACAGTATTCGGACTTGGTGCAATCTTTTGGTCCCATAATGATGATGTTTTTTGGTTTGGGAAGACGCTATGTGACGACTCAACTTATCCTCCACGCCGCCATCATGAACGCTAGGAAGCTCGTTGGAACAACAACAAAAGTGTCTGTCAATACTCAAATTTTAAGTGCTTCCTTTCGTTTATCTTCGTAAAAAACTTCTCATATTTTTTTTTCATGAAATTTAATTGGATAACAAAAAGTTCCTTCATAATAAAATTTAATTGAAGTACAAATTCTTAAATTAAGATAAATAAATTTGTAACTAAAAATTTAACTGAAACATAATTGAGTAAAAGTAAAATATATATATATATATATATATATATATATATATATATATATATATATATATATAAACATATGATTTTTTAAATCTTTTACTATTTGAATAAAGCTAGATATACAATTTTTTTTTAAAGTAGCGTGACAGTGTGAATATCATAAAAAGTTTAAGAAATTTGAGTAAGAAATGTAAGAGATGTCCTCAAATTTATTATTAAGAAGAAAAAAATTAACGCTTAATTGAAATAGTAAAACATCGATGATTTGAAAGAAAGGCGCAACAAGAGTGACCAAATTAAGATAAACAATTCATTTAAAACGTCTCTAATGTACTGAATAAGAAATTATGGTTTGTATAAGTAATACAGTGAAGAAAAGAAATCATGTTTTGAATATAAGAATTAATAAAAGACATATTTTAAGTATTAATATAAATATTACTGGTAAGACTCACACCATTAAATTAACTACTTATTTTAAGTATTTTATCATTAAATTGGATTTTTATATTAAAGGTTTAAAAATTGTGATTTGTTGATTTGTTGTAGACTGATGATTTGTTGATTTATAGTAGACTTCAAATTGTGAGCATAAACAAAACTCTGAAAATGCTATTAATAGTTTCATGTCCACAAAAAGTAGACACGAAGAAGAACACAGTTCACCAAAACTGTTAGAACAAGGATATAGACACATTGTCTTGCACTCAGTGGGGTAGACAAATTGTTCTACAGGTTTAAAGCATGTATTTGTTGCTGCTCTGTGCTCACACTGCTAACTCCATTATACATATAAATTTGACTCATTCTTAAAATTCTTATATATTTTAGACAGTGTATGATTGCTGTATTGTATCAATGTCAAGGCCCTTCAGTCTAACCACAGACTCAACATGGCCCTTCAGTGTATGCAGTTCTCTCAGTCTGCAAAGAGAAAACAAAGAAGAATAAAAAGTGATACAAGCATGTGCAAGAAGTTTAAGATTCTTCACATTCTCTTTCACACAAAAATACAACGATATAATAATTGCTATACTATACAGGTAAACAACTTTAGATTGGGAGAAAGAGAGAGAACACCATAAGACGGAGGAACTGAGGTGCATATTATCTCCAAAACACTTGTACAAAGTAATTTTTAGTTTAAATAAGTTGTGAAAGTACGATACGGATATCACACCGACACGGATACACAGACAAGTGTACTCTTCAAAATATAGGACACATGAACACGAATCTATATATTAGAATCACTATAAATTATATAAATTGATAGTACGAATCTATATATTGTATCACATGAACACGAATCTATATATTACAATCACTATAAATTATATAAATTACAATCACTATAAATTATATAAAGTGATAGTACGAATCTATATATTATATCATTATGAATTATATAAATTGATAGTAAAGATTTATGTATTAAAAAAATCTATGAACAAGATTAGTAAAATATAATAAAAAATAAATCTAATTCATTTATCTAAAATGCAAAAAGTGAAAGGAAACTATAGAATCTAAATATTCTTGACTAAATATAAGATTTGTTTCTTATATTTATAATAGATTTATGAGTTTTTTAAAAATTATTGTATTAGTCCTTTCAAAATTTATGTTGGAACCATGTTAGAATTGTTAGATATTTAAAAAACTATCTATTGAATTGGACACATCACCAATACGTGTCATCTGTTTGTCGTACGCGTGTCTATATGTCGGACATGAGACACGCCCCAAGCTTCATATTATCAGCAATATTATCAACAAAATTCACTTGGGAGTAATATCTATAAGACGTGAGAGGGTGTGCATATACGGAAAAAACTACCTCAGAGACCATAATCATTATAGAAAAGCATGGATTCATACCTTGCAATCTCTGCTCGTCTTTTAGCTTCTTCAGCCATATGATTAAGTTCCGTGTAAGGTGTTCGTTCGCCAAACATCTTAGTCTCTGGTGGATGAAGGCCATGGAGTGTTCTCTGTGCATGTGCCCATTTAAGTTCACGTTCCTCCCTTCCAAAATTCTTTTTCCTTGTAAAAGCAATCTGGCAAAGGTTCCACACTAGAAAGTTAGCAACAAGTTCAAATGTTGAATTAGTCTTTTCAATCAACTGGTTGAGAAAGAACACATACCCTTTGTTCAAAAACAAGATCCCAAGCCCTTCCACTCAAGGCATACCGAATTATGAACTTGATAAAGTCAAGTGGCATGTAAAAGACCAGGTTATAAAGCCAAACAACACCAGCCCAACCCCATCCAATCCCTTCAATCGCAGCAAAACTCCAATTTGCATAAACTGCTATCAAGGTAGCTATCTGCTCCATCAAAGCACATGGTCAAGTTATTATCTTGCTATTGTACTTACAATGAACACATGCTAAAAAAGTAGTGTTGTGGTGGTTTCACTCACTAGCTGGGCGACAACAAAGGCTGCTACGAGTAACAAACCCGGACGTTCGACATACGACCAACTTCGCGCTCGTGTAACGAATATGAGAGCCTGACTAATTGTGCTAACTTGTAGGTATACTGCTGATGCAAGCTTTCTATAGTCATCCCTATCCTTTTTCTGAAGGCTTGAAACTCCAAAAGTTTGCTGAATACACAAGAGTCAACACAAGCATTTGAGCAAAGTTAGTGACTCAAAGCACTAGATATCATACAAATGATATGGATCATTGGCTTAACAAACATGATACAATTGGGTTGATAAAAGAATGTTTCTTCTTACGGGGAAAAAATCTGTTTTATATGCTGCCCAAAAGAAAATAACTGTCATCATAGCCAAATAACCACCAAGAATTATTCCAGTGGTAAAGATCTCTGCCAACTTCCAGCTATCTGGATAAGGAGATGGTTTTACCCTGTCCTTTGATATTGTCATAATGGTACCTGATATATTCAAAGATTGAGGGAGGAAAAAAGGTTTATTTGACAATAATTATGAGGTAATAGTGACAAAAATATTCATGAATTCATCTGTAAAAAGAGATCTATATTAGCGTAAAAAAATGAGGTGCATACCATCATTAAGAATAGCAATAATCAGCACCATGAATGGTGGAAAATCAAATTGCCATATGAGTGCCAGTAACATGAAACCAAGCTGTCAAAATAAAAGCAAATTTGGGAATCAAAGTTGTGTCTACAAGAATAATAGCATATAATCAATTTTAAACCATAAAACTTACCACAATACGAATTGTGATGGAAACTGCGTAGATCTGTTCAAAAGAAAAAGTAAATAATCATAATGATAATTTTTTTAACTGAGAGGTGAGATAACTGTTCTTGGGTAGGGATTTGCCATTTACTGGGAAGATGATGCAACGGAATATCCAACTTCCAAAGGTAAAAAAAGAAGTTAGAACTGAATGTAGGCTCACCGTGTAATTCTTCATCCTTTGGAATATGGCTCGACTAGTCAATACAGCACTGATGATAACACTGAGACCAGGTTCAGTTAGAACAATGTCAGAAGCACTACGAGCTGCATCAGTAGCATCAGCAACAGCTATTCCAATATCTGCCTTTTTAAGAGCAGGAGCATCATTAACCCCATCACCAGTCATCCCACATATGTGTTTTCTAGCTTGTAAACGTTTCACAATCTCATATTTGTGTTCTGCATTAAATGAACTCGTTAAGTGAAACAAATAAAAGAGAATGATATCATATAAAAGTAAACCATCAGAAAACAATGGTGTTATACCAGGAAAAACACCAGCAAATCCATCTGCTTTTTCAATCAACTCATCAACTGGCAAGGTAGCAATTGCTTCATCCTTGTTTTGGCCCAATAAAGCCGATGAAGGGTACATGTTGGTTCCCATTCCAAGACGGCGCCCTGTTTCTTTTCCTATTGCTAGTTGATCGCCTAAAGAAATTGGTACACATTATATATTATACCGAAAAATCCATAAACACTCCTATTATTATGTTCAAGGCACAAGTGATACATCGAAAAGAGACAAGACTTTCTACAAAGATTGCTTTACAAACAAACTATGCAAACAATTAAAAAATCAAGAACTTAGTGGAGAGGCCAAAACTGTTGATATTATCCACACTTGCAATAACTAGTGTTGTTCAAGAGGGAAGCAAAAATATTCCACCTGTACAAACTTTCTTATTCAATTACTATGTAGCACGGATATAGACACGGATACGGATAAGTAGACATATGTAATCTCTCCAAAATATAGGATACGGGAATACAGATTTATTACATCACTATGAATTATATAAATAAACAATCAAGATTTATATATTAAAAAATCATCTATGAACAAGATCAGCCAAATATAACAAAAAATGAATCCAATTCATTTATCTAAAATTCAAAAAGCGAAAAAAAACATATATCATCTAAATATTCTTGATTATATATAGGATTTGTTTCTTATCTCTATAATAAGTTTATGAATTTTTAAAAAATTATTGTATTAGTCTCTTTTAAAATTGTGTTGGAACCGTATTAGAATTGTCAGATACCTAAAAAAATGTATTTTTGAATTGGAAACTTCACTGATATGTGTCGTACGAGTGTCTTACCTATCAGTATCCAATACGTGTCGAACACACGAGTGTCTTACCTATCAGTATCCAATACGTGTCGAACACGGGACACACCACTTAAAAAGAAGTGTTTGAGCTTCATATAATTTAATATAAAAATATAGTGATCAAAAGCGACATGAACAGATAACACAGAAAATTTACAGAATGCATCAAACATTAATGCATTACTTTCAGCCTTAGAATATATAATACATTGCAGAGGACAAATACCTGTTATCATTTTAACATTTACTCCAAGATTTAATGCCCTTCTTATTGTCTCAGCACTATCATGTCTAGGGGGGTCAAACAGAGGCAAGAGTCCAATAAATTGCCAAGGCCCTCCTTGGCTTTCTTTTATACCATCTGGAATTTCCTGTGACATAGCAATAAATGCTGTCAGCAGTGACATGCAATGTAACTTAAATTTGCTATTTCCACTACCGAATTCAGATCACAAATACACATGTACCTGGTAAGCCACTGCAAGAGACCGTAAGCCGCGCTCCGCAAACTTATCAATGACAGCATGAACTCTGCGTTCTATCTCTGACTTATTGTGTGAAAGATTCAAAATCTAGTAGTAATCAAAACTATGAATCAGTTCTGTAGTTATGTGGAACCATTATACAAAAGCAGTAAGCTGGCTCATAAAAGTACCTGCTCTGGTGCGCCTTTGCTGACTCGATGCATTTTACCTTCACTGTCTATGTAAGTCATGGCGGTCCGCTTGTCAGTTGGATTGAAGGGAAGGAAGTGAACCTCTTGAATACCAGCCCTTGCCTAAGTTTAAGACAAATCAGATACAAAATGGTAATGAGCACAATACTACAACAACAATTAAATTCATCAGCATGTTTTACATGCACGAAAAAGAGGTGGATTATCATTTATAAATCTACCTCTTTTGGATCACCTAACATCCCAACAACAGCAGCATCTATAGCATCTTGGTTTTCCAATCGCGCAGCCCGAGCGGCCATGAGAACAACTGTATCTACATCAACTCCTTTAGCAAAAATCTACAGAGAATATTAAAAAGATTTTGTGTAAGAATACCACAAACAAATCAGCAAACACAATTCAAAACTGACTACTCCTAACCTCAATAAGATTCTTGTCAACTGACAATTTATTCAATGTCAAAGTTCCAGTTTTGTCACTACACAATACATCCATTCCTGCCATCTCTTCTATGGCTGTCATTCTTTTAGTAATAGCACCCTGCAATGATTATACAAAGCATAACAAATAAATTCTAAACTATTTTGATGAAAACATGAGACAACCACTTTTCAAGAAGCACTAATGTCTACCTGTTGAGCTAAGCGATGGGATCCAATAGCCATTGTCACTGACAAAACAGTAGGCATGGCTATAGGAATTCCTCCAATAAGAAGCACAAGCAGATTGTCAATCCCAGGGCGATATTGTCGATGTTGAATCGGGTACATGACAATGATCTCTACTATCATTCCCACAGCAATGGAACATATGCAGAAGTTCCCAATAGCAGTCAGGACCTTTTTAAGTAACTCGGAACAACATAAGTGTCAATGTGAAGCAAACCATTTGATATATAACGGAGAAAACAAAAATCAAAAGGGTGCTTTTTGGGAGCCAACAAAATAAAATCACACATCACTGCATGTTTTCATAAACTATCTATATTACAATATAGGTAGTGGTAAGCACATGGAGAGGATAATACAAAACATTTTGTTATATTCTTTTCTTTTTGGTTCCACCGTTTTCAGTGAAACCAATTTCTAGTTTTAAAATGCACCAAACAGAGAACACATCTACCATAGTAAAGTCTCACTAATTTTTAGTTCCCAGTCCTGCATTTGGTGACATTTAATTGCATCTTCCCCAGTGAATTAGTCATTTCCTTCTTATTTTTTAACAAATACAGTTTTGAAGAGATTCAATTCAAGTTCATTTTACCTTCTGAAAATGACCAACTTGATTGGTGGAGTCCACAAGGTGAGCAGCTTTGCCAAAGAAGGTATGAACTCCGGTGGCGATAACAACTGCATTGATCTCTCCCTGCTTGCAAGTGGAGCCTGAATAAACACTATCACCAGGGCCTTTTGTGACAGGAAGAGACTCGCCGGTAAGTGCAGACTGCAACCCAAACAGAAACTTAAGCAACCAACAAAAAAATATGATAACCAAATAGCAGAAGATAAAGCAGCAAAGGCAGCAAGTTGCACCTGATCAATCTTCAATGGATCACCTTCAAGTAGACGAGAATCCGCAGGGATAATATCACCTAGCTTAACACTAATTATATCCCCTGGAACAAGAACACTAGCATCCTCCTCAATCCATTTCCCATCTCGAAGAACCTGAATAAGTATTTTATGGGATATTATTAGTAAAAGTCAAATTAAGACAAAACATAGATAAAGCTAATGTTTAAGCTTAAATTTCACACCAAAGTCCATTATTATATGCTATCAACTACAACATAGGATCTCTTAGGAATCAAGCTAGCCCAACATAACACAAGTTATTTTCACTTTCTTGAAAATGAGTTCCCTAACAAAACAAACATACCAATAAGCTTCTAACAACTAATACCTTAGCTTTAGGTGCTAGACGAGCCATCAAAGCTGCTGCGGCATTACCAGCATTGTTCTCTTCAATGAAACTTATTGTTGAATTGATAATAAGGAGTGTGATAATCCCAACGAAGTCTTGCCAATCAGGAGGTTTGCCCTGATGAATGTGAAGATAAAAGTTTCAGGAAATTGGCAAAACCAATAACATAATGCAAGTCCAAAAGAAACTTGCACTATCATTTCTGACCGTCTTGCTTCCATTCTTAGTATTCACACATACAAATCAAAATAAACATTTTCAGCAAAATAAATTGTTAAAGGTGTGCAGCAACATACTCCTCCATTGGCCAAAGCAATGGCCATGATTGCTGCAGCTTCCATGACCCATGAAAGAGGATTCCACATAAATCCCAAAAACTTCAGAACCTTGCTGTCCTGCAAAAACAACAAAAGCTCAGCAGAAAAGCTAAAGTTGCAACTAGGAACCAGCTTCCAGTTAAAAGCAGGAGCAGAGCAGCTCTATTCAAAGTTCTCCAAAAAATTTATTAACCAAAAACTCATAATATCATATCAACTCTCTTTCATTTCCTTCCACCTCATTTTTCTTTCTACATCTATTCCTTTTTCATCATATTACTTACCATATATGTAATTTTCCTTACTCTTTATTTCCCTTTCCATCTCTCTTTTTCCTCTCACCCCAAAACGGAGGTGTACTTTACATTTTTCCCATCAAAAAATGGAGAAAGGGATTTGTTTCCCATCTTCAAATACGAAGTAGCTTTCCCTACTGAGGAGGGAAAAGGAGTAAGAAGAAGAAAAAAATTGAAGGGAAGGACCTTTTTCTCCTCAAGTTTGTTGTGACCAAAAATGGCCAACCTCTCCTCAGCAGATTTTGTAGTGAGTCCATTTGAATCACACCTCAGAGTCTGAAAAACCTCTTCAAGTGGCACGTTTTCCTGCAAAGAAATTCAACCAAATGCAACAATAAATAAATAAATAAATTGAAAACAATAAAAATCAAACTTAAACAGAGGAAATTTGCCAAAAACAGAACAAAACTTGAAACTCCCCACTCCAAAAACAACAAAACAAAACCCAGAAAACACTCACCAACCCCATATATTTTTTCTTTAAAAACTACAAAAATAAAAATAAAAATTACAGGATATGAACCAAACATAAATAGTCCACAAAGTTCAAATAATTCCATGAACAAACAAGAAGAGAACAGAGATACAGGTTGGTCTTTTTGGTACCAAATCCACAGCTTCCTTCAAAACAGCATGCATGGCTTCTTCCTTGTCAGCCATCTCAACCAAAAATTGATCCACAACACTAAAGGTGAGAGCTTTTGATGAATATCACAACACCCAGAGAAACCAAACAAAGAAAACTCAGTTTTTCCTCTGTTTTTTTTTTTTTTTCACCTCTTCCTCCCCCAATTTAGAATGTGTGTTGTGACGTTTCTTCTGCTTTTGGTTTGTTGGTGTGTCCTAACTCTTGATGTGGCAGCTTTTTAAGGACAGCATGGTAAACACCTCTATGAGGATTTCATGTACGTGCAGGTACACTCTGTTTCTATGATATTCCACACTTGGACTTATTGTGTCTTTATAGAGTATTATTCTTTAGCTTTTCTACCTCAATGCTGAATATAGAGTATTTATTAATCATAAAAAATTATACTTTTGTAATTTTTCTTTTGTTTAAGTGTATATATTTGTGCTCTGTTGTCACTACAGTGTCCTAGTGTTTTATTTTTGCAATAGTTACATTGACAGTGATATCATTTCATGGAAGGTTACTCCACCATTGAATTTTAATTTTTATAAATATAATTTAACATAAATTAAAAGAATTTCATTAGGTGTTTTGAATTTTGTTTTAATTACAATTATAATTTTACTTTAGGAACTTCTATCATAAAAATCAAGGATCAGATAAGTTTTTCAATTTTTGTAATATAGACCTATTTTTATTTTTTAATGGTGTTTTAACTTTCATTTTCTTTTATTTGTTTTAGTCTATTTATTATTTTACTTCTTAAATATTATAAATTTTTATTTCATCCTTATTATTTAGAAAATATTTAGTTTGTTTTCTAATTTATATTAGTCACATAATTTTTCATTAAGGACAAAGAAAAAGGCAGGAAAAAATATTATTTTACTTAAAATTTAAAAATTAACATTAAAAATTGACCCTGTTGTCTAAATAAGACTCTGATTTAAATATAAACAATTAAACATGTGTACTTATCTTTTTCTTATATAACAGTTTAAATTGGTTCTGATGCCTCTACTCAATTATCATAAATAAGTGATATTTTTTACCATTTTCATGATTTAATCACAAACTGCTTAATAAAAAAAATTACATATATTAATTGAGTTGTTGAGAAAGTGACATAGAGAGCACAACAATCAAGAAGATAGAAATAGTTTTCTATGGATAGGGTACCTTACATTACATCATTATCATTATTAAATCATTAATATAAATTAGTTTAGGGCACTCATCAATTTGATACTTACACACCCTCAATGGGAATGATTGTGTTCACCAATCACAAATTGTAAGCAAACTTTTTGCTTTTCCAACATTACTTCCACATCACATAAAATGCTTCTTGCATTGAAAGAAGAAAAATGTTATTGAAAAAGCAATCTAAGTGTTATTTTAAGCTGAAATAAAGTATTAAGTGTTTTATAAGTCATATCCTTATCTTTAATATTACAAGTTTTTAATATCATAAGATAAATAAACTTTTTTTTATTATATTGTATGTCAATTGTTCTTGTTCTCTAAAAAAACTGATATAACTAAAATCATAATTAAATAAATTATGATGTTTAAATTATTATATTATAAAGTAATTTATCCAATAATTAAAATTAAAGTGACAAGTTTAATTTTTAGTTAAAAAAGGTTATTCTTGAAATGCATCACTCTCTTGGTAATCTCAACATGCCATAAATTATGCTCAAACTAAGGCTTAACATCTGGTAAAAGTTAATCAAAAACTAGAGAACATAAATTATGGTTTAAGCCTGATCATCTTAAAAGAGAAATGAATTCTCAACTAAAATTTAAGACAAAATATTATTCATGTATTCTACAATTTTTGTTCAATTATAAATTTACCAGGAATGGTAAACTTTTTACCTTTTACAATAATTACCTAACAAAACCTTTAAAGGCAATCTCAAATTATGTGAAAGTGTAAAATTTATATTGTTAATAACTGTTATTAAATTCAAAATAATACGAAAATACTTTTTTTATTGACCACAAAAATAAAAATAGCATGTAATAAAACAAAACAAAGAGAAAAAAAACAGCCTTTGGGAGAACATAGAGGTGTCCACACATCCACAAATGATGATTAGGCACTTCAAAAGACAACACACAACTACCAATTACAATCAAATCCTTTCCACCACATATTTTTTGTTTAATAATAAGGATTAGTAAAAGAGATTCATGTGTACACTCTTCTTTTGCTATATTGCTTTTAAGGGATTTGATGGTTGATGAGTATTTGACTAATTAATCAGATTGCTTAACCATCATTTGAATCAAACTTCACCTCTGAGTTTGATGCTGATGCTGTTGGTTCTAAACTCATTTGAAATGAGATTTTCCAAAACTCATCACAAGATTAATTAGTTCTAAAACTTAGGTTTAAATTACATTGATGTTACTACACTCACAAGATTGTTTGCTATTTATATGCAGCGAAATATTATTCTTTAAGATAAACCAAAAACAAAAATAGGAGAATCACAAGTTAAGTTTGTTTGTTTTCAGAGATATATTTAAATTTAAATGAATAAATTTTGATTGAATCAATCTAAGATGATTTAGCTTGAATCATCAAATTATACAACAAAATAGTAAAATAAGGCAAAAGAGATAATAAAACATAATAAAATAATAAAATTGTAGAATTACAGACCACAAAAGAAATTAAATTTTTCTAAAATATCACTGAGTTGGTGATCTTGAAATCTATCTACTTCAGTTTCTTGTAGAATAAAACAAGATTGGGTTTAAGAATAATAAAATAGAGGCATGAAGTTTCGTGTCTCACTTGAATTTGTAAGGGCAAAACTAGGGTTAGTAACCATAGATGGTGGAAACATGAGTTGTGCAAGTTTTTTAAAAGAAGACACTTCATCTTCACTATAGAAATTGTTGTGTTGCTTATCTTCTTCATTTTCTTCTTCACATAAGACAAAAATGGTGAGGTTCTCAATTAAGGATTTTGATGTTATCTTCCTTTGTAGGGTTGCAAAACCTTTACCTAATACTTACGCCTTCCAATTGAAGCATTGGATGAACAAGTACACGTGACTTTTAGGTTTGATGTTTCACCACTTTATTATACATAATTTGACTATGTGTGTCTTTATGGAATGATGTTTGAAGGGTAGTGAGTCTTTAATTTAACATATCTATTTCTCTAATTCCTAACAATATTTGTGGGTTTTTTTTTATAAAATTGAACTAATTAATTTATCGGATTAAAAATTAAAAGAAATAGACTTTAATGTTAACTATATACACCAATCTTATTAAATGACAAATTCTATTCCTTAATCATAATTCTTTATTATAAATTAAAACTAGTTAATACCGTTAAAAACATTAAATTTATTATAAATTTATATATTTAAATTATAACTATATCACTTTACCATAAAATAAATCATATTAGAAAAAAAAAACACCCTAATACACTGATGATTCTTATTGATAATAACAATTTATGTGTGTGTGTTAAATTAAGTTTTAAAAATGTTTTTTTTACAAAATCAAATTAGACTATGAAAGAGTTTAACACATTAATATATTTTACTTATTATTTATTGAACTAAAAAATAACTTCTAATGACAATTTTCTTAAACAACAGTCAATGCAATCCACGTCATAAATTATTTTTTATGAAAAGAAGTCTATACTCTATTTTGGTGTTTTGTAAGAAAAAAAATGGAGGAAATCATTTTTAAATTTTAAGTGTGACTTCTTTAGATTAAGTTGAATCACACATACTAGATTTTCTTTCTTTAGTTTTCAACAGATATAAGTCTCACACCTGAGTGTGTTCCTTAACATGCTGAATCTCAACCGTCAATTTTTTTATACACTCAATAATAAATTGAATAAAACTATATTAAAAGAATTTAAACACTTGGACTGAGACCTTATGACTGCATTTTCTTGAAGTCTGTAAGTAATCGTCTTCATGTTTATTATATACCTTGTCACTTTAGTGCCACGCAGTTTGGGTCACAATTAAAAAAAGTATTAATATTATGAATTCAAATTTGGGAGTCACTATTTTTGACTAAGGCTTTGACTACTCATTTGTTCATTATATACTTTATTAGTATTATCTTTGTGAGAAGGTTAGTTTCATACTTTTATTTATAGAATATAGTTAAATGTATCTATCAAATACTTTTATAAATTATCACGTTATTAATATTTAATGATATTATATATATGTTTAAGTAAAAGTGATTTATCTGAAATAAAATATGAATATTTTACCATTTAAGTTAAAAAATTATAAATGAAGAAAATTAATTATTTAAATTTCATTTTACAAAAATTATCATGTATTTAAAATACTTGTTCTTTCTGTTTTCTTTCAAGATTTATGAAGAATTTGTTTATTTTTGTTAAATTAATTTTCATTTTAGAAATTCTATGGAGAATATAACATTTTTGTTCAATAAAAAATCATTTTTATCTTTTTTTTCTAAGTTGATTTTTGGAAAGAATTGCATATTTAGGAATCAGGGTTATTGCATGATATATTTCTAGGATAAAGAATCAAGATGTATGCTAATTTAAGAACATAGTGTGTTTAGATTGTCGATGAAAGTCTTTTTATATACATGATTAACTTTTCAGTAAAATTAGAGAAGTTGTCATTTTAAACTTAAGTAAACAAGTCTTAATAGATAGAAAAACTAATTATGTTTTTTAATAGTATCTTAGGATATATGATTTAGATATGAACATGTTTACAATATTTGATTTTGTGCAAAGATTTTATATTATTTTAATATATTCTAATTATTTGAATTTAAAGATGAATATTATACGAAATAAAGAATGTTTGGAGATATAGCAAATATGCTCAGGCCATAAAATGATTAAATGTTTATTGTAAGAAAACTCTAGTTAGTTATGTGTGGTATGTTTGAGATATTAAATGGTTGAAAGTGGTTGAGATAAGATTTTTATAATTTGAGTGAATAGATTTTTAATGAGATATGATCTATATTTTATAGTAGTTAAAAGTTAGAATGTTTCAATAGAGTCAAATTAGTTCAATTTTTTGTTATTGAGACAAAATATTTCATGTTACACATAACAAATGAAGAAGAAAAAAAAACTCAATTTGAACCAATTAGATCACTTGTTATATTTTGCAGAACTTTTGAATTATATAAAATTGTTGGGCAAACCAATTCTTGTTGGATGCAATTCAATTAATTGAAAATTCCAAAGCTTTGGTCATTATATAAGGCAATTCCTTCTAAGTGAATTGTTTAATTAAAACTTTAAGTGGTATGGTTGCTCTGCAAACCAATTTTTGCTAGGAGAAATTCAATTAATTGAAAATTCGAGAACTTTGGTTGTTAGGCAAATCAATTCTTACTAAGCGGTTTATTTTTATGAAAACTCTCACTAGTGTAGTCATAGGTGAACATTTTAGTCATTGGACGAGTAAAGTTTCTGTTAGACGACTAAAATTTTATGAACAAGTTGACTTTTTTGACTGAACGAGCATAATGATGGTTGGGCGAATTGACACAGATACTTAATTCATTAAGAGAGCAAACAAAGTGATGGTTTAGCTAGTTAGTGTTTTTCAAATTGTAAAAACACATGTTTTTAAATGGTTCTAATTAATGTTAAAATTTGTGTATCTATAAATGTTATATTTTATCAATAAATTATGATTAAATATTATTATAATAAGATTAATGTAAATTTTCAATTTATTAATATTTAAATTGAGTTGAAATGTATATGAATGAGAATATATGATATTAAGGTTGTGATATGGTATGTGATGTTTGTAAACATAGTAATTTCTAGAGAGGGAATATTATGTTGAAATATTTAGATTGTGTATTTAATTTAGGATTTTGAAGGAAATTATCCTTACTCCACTATATTGGTCATATAGAAAAATATTAGGTTGTGACAATCGAATGAAGTTCTTATGACTTAGTCTATGGTGTGAAAAAGAACAGTATTTGATATGTCATATATTATCACATGAGTGGATGCATCTTATTTTGTAGCTTTGTTCATAATGATAATGTGACACATGCATATCTTTAAATTTAATTCAATATATATGTGTTTTTTGAAAGTACATATGATGTTATGATATTAATATCAGTAAAAATAATCATTAAGCTAAGAGTTAATTACTCGTTTATGATAAATATTATAAATTAATTGATTATATATTTATAAAAATATACAAACGAGACGTGAATGAATCATACAAGTAAGTGAAAATATATGTATATGGTATACATATACATAAAATTTTAGAAACACTAAATTATTATGTTCTATCTTGTTTATGAAACTGTGAATATATAGTGCACATGAAATGATATCTCAAGAGAAAATCTTAATAAAAAAAAGATAAACTAAGAAGTATATAACTTAAGATAAATTAAATAATACAAATAAATAAAATTAATATATATAATTTAAAATAAAATAAATAATATAAATAGAAATGTAACACTCCAAAATAACATGCATAAAACTAAACATTCTACTAATCATCATTAAAATTCATCAACATACAATAATCCTTTAAACTAAAGTATTTAAAAATTCTACCTTCAGAATTCTACTAAAACATAATTACAAATTATCTCCAAATTATTTTTCAAATTTAGCTTATGCCTAAAAGCACCAGTCATTCCAAATGATCCTCCACAGATCCATCTGCAACACCATCTGCTCCCGTGCCAAAAACACGATCATTGCAAACAGATATCAAAACACAAGTACAACAAAACAAAGGGTAAGCTAACCAAAATTTTAATAATACTTGAGTATTTCAATTCAAACACAAATATTAACAC
>Ga0209700_107007_pt1 | contig 16587 bp, 8 predicted proteins | sample SiratroredBW_FD_187528 | JGI IMG/M metagenome (GOLD analysis project Ga0209700, IMG submission 187528) | Root nodule microbial communities of legume samples collected from California, USA - Siratro red BW (SPAdes) (version 2) | ecosystem: Host-associated > Plants > Roots > Nodule | place: USA...
TTTTTTTTTTTTTCTTATTGGTATATAACGTCGATTTTTTTATATGATATGATTATGCTAAATTAACACTTTTATAATATAATATTTTAATTTATTTCTGTCATTTTAATTATTTTATTTATTCCTTTTTTATCTTTTCCCTTAAAATAAAATAAATACAATTTCTACCATTTTAAAAGTAATATTTTTTATATAACAGCCAACGTATTTAATTATAATACCATGATAATACGAACTGCATTATAATTTAAAAAAGATACACTAACGAATGTCATTTCTAAAGTTGTGGTGGACTTATTAACTTTTTGTTTTTGGTTGGTGGGTGAGTTTAGTATGAGAAGATAAAGTCTTATATTCAATTTAATTTTTCCCAGAGTAATGTTTAGCTTCTTTATTTTTTTAATCAGCTCTGGCTGCCCCTTTTTTTCATATCCTTTTGAAAAATTTACTTGACCATTAAGGAAAATGGTTAAATTAATTGTCGATTTCAACTATCTGATTAAAAACTGTTGTTAAGAAAGAGAACTTCACAATCCATGAATATTCATCCGGCTGCTACGGCATTTTGTTGGATATGGAAATTGTAGGTTATAATAGAGTGTATCTCTCGTCAGGGTGATTTTTATTATTATTTTATTTGAGAACGATAGACCTGATCATATTAAACAAATGAGTTTTTAAAATAATAAATCATATATAGATAAGATTTAAATCAGTCAATCACTTGAGAGAATTATATCTTTGTTAAAACAAAGCTATATAACAGGTGTGTTTTAATATTAATAATTCATAAAAAATCTGATAGTTAATATTTATTTTCATCATTCTTACATAAAAATAATATAATTTGTGTGTTGAAAAGAATATTTAAAATGACATTAAAAATACATGTTTAAATAATAAATTAAAATCAATTTTAAAAATAAAGAAATAAAAATTTTACATCTTTAACGTTATTTTAATCTTCATTATGAAAATGTGCTTAACAAATATACTTTTTAATATAAAAATAGAAAGAAAATATTACATCCTTAATTGTTATTAAGCGAGATTGAATTAATTTGTGAGTAAATGGATAGTGTATAGATTGACCGTGACAATATTTTTTATATTGTTATTTGATTATAAATTTATAATTTATTTATTTTAAAATTATTCTAATCAATGCTTACTTAGTATACATACATTTATAATCAAAGTGTATTAACTACAAGAAAGCATAAGTCCACTTAAAAGTTGAGAAATCAACGTTTAAGGATTGACTATTTTTTGTTTTTAACGGTAAAAAATGAATAAAATTAAAAAGGATACTTTAGGGGTGTCTCAATCCTTTAACAAATGTTACACAAATAATATTTGAGATAATCTTATAGACCTACACCTACTCAACTACAATAATATAACATATAAGCTTCCAAACACAATATCAAAACAACGTGATTTAGCTAGTAATTTCACCAAATACTAAACAATAATTCAAACTTGTATCAACAGAAAACTTAGTTGAGTACTTCCCTGTACACCAAGTTACCAATTGCATCGTGTTCCAAGGACCATTCATTGTATATTCCACATCGCTATTACATAATACCAGTACCAAAAGCAAATAAACTTAAATACGTCCTTTTGTGATATTTTTCAAAAATCCCTGAATTTGCCAAATGTACTTGTGTTAGCAATAATTAGAACTTGCACATTGAACAAACAAGGCTAAAATACTCCTACCAACAACTAAACAACCCTTTCAAAAATCGTAACATTAACCCACAAACCTTATGTTCATTACCTAATCTCAGCTAAACACACGGTTGGGTTCATACACCACACCGGGAAAGAATATTGTATTCTCTACCTACCAAACTTAGCCCAAGACCATGCCTGCCATTGCGTCCTTGCAAAAATCTCAACTTCATCTAATTGACCATTATAAAAAACAATCATATTCCTATGTTTCCAAACTTCCAATGCCAACACCAACCACATTCCTTTCCATACACGGATAGCTTTGTTACTCATACCCAAAATATAAAAATTGAAAAGTGGTTGACAATATTGTCAACACCCAATTTTGTCCAGATAATTTTTAAAATTAAAAATACGAAATAAAATAAAAAATAAAAAATGAATAAATAAAATTTTTTGAATTTTTCCATTACAAAAAATAATTAATAATAGAAAAACGAAAATAACAAAAAAAATAATAAATAAAAAATATATACAAATTGAAAACAACAGAATCCAAGAATAAAAAAATAATAATAATAAAAATAACAAGAAAAGAAAACTGTTTTCAAACTGTTTCCTTTATTTGCACTTTCAAAATATAAATAAAGATAATAATAAAAAAAGAATCAGTCAATCTCACTCAATCTTAACTTCTCACAAAATAAAAATAAAGATAATAAAAATAATAAAAAAGAATAAGTCAATCTTCTCTAAATTCCCTCTCCATTAACTACACATATTATTTGAAAAAATATATAAAATAGCAACTTTGAAACTATTCAAATAACAACCCATCTTCTCCACTACAAAAAAAAAATAATAATAAAAAAGAATCAGTCAATCTTAAAACTGCTTTAAACCACCCATGTTCTCATTTCACAATAACAAAAAATATAAGAAAATAAAATATGACCGTTCTCAAACTGTTTCATCTCACTCTCACGTTCATCTACACTTAAAAAAATAAATTAAATGATAAAAAAGAAGATTCACTTAAGTGGTAACGGCTCTTATGTTAAGAAAAAGAATGATTGATCACTTTGAGAGAGAGGAGGAAAAAGAGAAGAGCAATAAAAGAGAAAAAAAGAAAACATTCACGGATCACTACTGACTTGGAGTAGAAAGAAAAGAGAGCACGAAGAAAGAAAGAGGAGGGATTGAAAGTGCATAGTCTTTTTGAAGAAGAGGTATGTTTCAATTTGGTACGGTAATGTTTATGGTTCCTCTGCCGTTTCTATTTCCTAGTTCTCGCACTGTTTGTAACATAAAAACTAAAGTAAAAAATTTCAAATTTCTCTTTTTATTGTTTTAAAAAACTCATCTTTATTGCACTTTCATTCTCGGAAACCCTATACTCTTATTCCTTTGCACGTACCCCACCATGTTGCCGCCATGCTCCTCCACAAAATACACACCACACTCCTTTGAGCATCACTTCCTGAGCCAAACCTTAAAACTAAAGTCATGCGCCACCTAAAACCATTATCATGAACCTCTTTTCACCATAAGAATGCCATGAAAACAGCCCCTCCAAACAGCATCACGTTTTCATACGAAAACAACACCTAAAACCATCATCATGAACCTCTTTTCACCATAAGAATGCCATGAAAACAGCCCCTCCAAACAGCACCACGTTTTCATACGAAAACAATACCTAAAACCATCATCATGAACCTCTTTTCACCATAAGAATGCCATGAAAACAGCCCCTCCAAATAGCACCACGTTTTCATACTAAAACAACACCTAAAACCATCATCATGAACCTCTTTTCACCATAAGAATGCCATGAAAACAGCCCCTCCAAACAGCACCACATTTTTATACGAAAACAACACCTAAAACCATCATCATGAACCTCTTTTCACCATAAGAATGCCATGAAAACATCCACTCCAAAACAGTAGCCTAAAACAGCGCCATATCACCTCCAAAACTGCATCATTTTACCTCCAAAAAAGTCACCATGCACCACTTAAAACTCACATATTTAAGCTTTGCATTACCACGAATTCATTCAGTCACGTTCCATTTTTGCATACATGATCCTGCTAAAGCTAAAGTGTCAATTCTATGTTGCATATAACTGTTGCATGTTATTTTTAAACACTGAATTTGGCACCATTTCTCAAAGCCCAGGCTTTAAACCTGACACCATTTCTCAAAGCCCAGGCTTTAAACTTGATGCCATTTCTCAAAGCCCAGGCTTTAAACCTGGCACTATTTCTCAAAGCCCAGGCTTTAAACCTGACACTGTTTCCCAAAGCCCAAGCTTTAAACCTGGCACTGCTTCCCAAAGCCCAGGCTTTAAACCTGGCACTGTTTCCCAAAGCCCAGGCTTTAAACCTGGCACTGTTACTCAAAGCCCAGGCTTTAAACCTGGCACTGCTACTCAAAGACCAGGCTTTAAACCTGGCACTGCTATCCAAAGCCCAGGCTTTAAACCTGGCACTGACGCCATTCACTTACCCTATTTTCAAATACAAACTTTCAAAAGTTTCAAAAATATCAAACCAACCAACAATCTTATCAACAAAGAACTACATAACCCTGATTCTCTATCCTTGACAGAGATATGTAGGAGCGAGGTCAAATCCTCGTCGGGCTCCTTCTTTCAAAAATATTTTTGTTTGTTATTATTTGCATTTTATTTCTTTTCTTGTGAAAAATAAATATTTAAAAAAAAATCACACTATTTTACTCATTTAATTAAAGGTACGTACTGTCTTTGGACGGGCATTGTGGGGTGCTAACACCTTCTCCACACGTAACCGACTCCCGGACTCTAAATCCGGTTCTGCGAACTTGCCTTGTCTTGTTTGTGGTTTTCCATAGTTTTCCTTTAATAAATTATGGTGGTGACTCTACTATTTTAAAAATAAAAAAAAATATTTTTGTTCGCCGTCCCCGTCATGACCCCTGTTGTGACAAATATCATTGTTTCTAACTGAAGTGAGTCCTACCTAATTATCACACTTTATCCAGAGCTGCGAGACCTCACATGTAATTAAGATGTATTGCATAGTTTCGACCTCCAAGCTACATAAAGGGAATAAATTAAGGAAACTATAACTCCCCTTTTCTCAATATTAACCCTGGATGAAAGTCTATTTAACAGTGCTCTCCAACCGAAAACTTTTGCTGACCCGAGCACTTTGAGATCCCAAATATGCCTACACCACTCAAGTGGACTAACACTGGCTCCTGAGCCCTGTAACCAGACTGAATTGTGTATGAAGTAGTTTCCTCCCCCATCCAACTCCAAGTATCCATCTCAAATTTATTCCATTGTATTGAATCAATCATTACCATTAGCTGATTTTCCAATTCCTTCTCCCACACAAACAATTTTCTTCTCCTGGTATCTGCCACATAAAATCCTCTGAATTTCCATTCCGATTTCAAGTCTCCATTTTGTTAATCGTCTTTCCTCTACCCAAAGAAATTACATATAGTCTAGGGAATTTGTCGATAAACTTCCCTTCTCCTACTCATCAGTTCTCCCGAAACCCCGTTTCCATGTTTCCAACTTATCCTCTTATCAAACCAATTGGTTGCAAAATGTACATCACAAATAAACCCTGAGTCTTTCCACCAATACGAACTTTTCCTGTCTCCTGTAAATTAACCATATCTCTCTAATCATCATATCTAAATTCAATGATATTTTTCCACTCACCAATTTTCTCTAAACCTAATCTCCATTTCTAATACTACATTGAATATGTGTATATCCACTGGTGTTAGAATTGTCTTCCAAGCATGATAAAGAAAACCATTAATATTAATATTCCAACATCTCTCTTCAGTAAAATAGATTTAACAATTCTAAGGCTAGCATAATATAAAATTATGTAATATAATGTTTACTGACACTAAAAATATATAAAATTTAAATATTTACTAAAATATAGTTTTTATCTGTTCAATACTAACATAACATTTATAATTAGTTTAAGGTTTAATAAGTTTGAAAATTTTAATAAAATTAAATATTTTAAATTTACTTTTTATTATATGACATATTTTAATATATTTTAATAGTCATTACAATTTCTTGTTATTGAAAATGTCAAACGAGTATCTCAAAAGTAATTTTAAAATTTTTAGGGATGAGTTAAGATTACACTTTCTTGTTATTGAAAATGTCAAAAGAGTATCTCAAAAGTAATTTTAAATATTTTAGGGATGACTTAATATCATACTAATACTAATATGTAAGTATCTATGTTTGGAGAGTCATAACTTAATACACTCTCGAATCACATGAAGATAGTAACTTAGATAGGATTTAAGGAATTACTTTTCAACTAGGTGAATATATAAATAATTCAAAATAAAGTTTTGAATTAGGATATTTATAGAATAAATATGGAACTATTTTGATATCTCTTCAACATTTTTAAAATTAAATAATAAATAAATAAATAAATAAATAAATATATATATATATATATATATTATTTATAGACTAAAAAATGACTGATATTTTAAAAATAATAATTATAATTATATCAATATTTTTAATAAAAAACATACAACTATTTAATCACTTTTTAAAATTAATATTTTTATTAAAATTGACATTTAAAACTTGGAAAAATTTCACTCATTTTCAAATTTTCTTTCTTAAGGTAAGCCACTTACTTCTCAAAACATACTTAATATATATATATATATAAAAGATCAATTATTCAAAGATAGTCTTTTCTCCAATATGCATGCGTAATCTGTTTCTATGTACAATAAGTTATATTATCAAGAACTTCATTCCTCTGGCGGCTACCCATGAAAAAAAGAAATTATTGGATGATATAATGTACCTCATTTAACGAAACAATAAATTACATCATAAGAGATTTTTTTATATTGTGATGATAAATCTGGTTTTACAAAAAGAATATAAATTCTGAATAAGCTTACATGAGTAAATCAACAAAATTTAAAGTCAAATATTATCACGAAGAGAATAACATGATTGTTAAAATAAGCAAAAGTCATGTACCATGTGTGTTTTAATAGTAATTATTGGTAATAAAATTTAATCATTTCTATTTAGTTTCTTCAATCTCAAATGAAAATAAAATATTTTTAAAAATTATAATAACAATAATTTGCATCGATTTAACAAATAAAAATATTTTATAACAAGAATGCATAGAATTCAAACTGCTGTAACTTCATGCTCAGAAAGCTCATATTCCTTGCAATAAAAACCATTTTGTTTGCACAATCTTTGACTATATATATTATTGTATACTGCACAATCTTTGACTATATATCCATACTCATTTTCTCTGTCGCAAAGTCTCTGTTTTGGTCATAATGTTTTATGTTAAAGAAATAAAGTAGGACTAATTTTTTCTTCAAGCCATAATAATATAAACAAAATACTCATTAAAATATGTTTGTTAATATAGTGTCCAAAAAAAATAAGCTATTAGTATAACGGCGGCCTATGTGGAAATTAGATAGATTATTTAATTATTTAAATAATTAACTACTGTACGAGGAGTCAAATGTTCGTATAGAAAATTTTTTGAAAATAATTTTAAGATAATTAATTTTATTTGGATGTAAAAATTATTTTTTACATGAGAAAAACAACATGCATGATGTTGATAGTATAAAAATTACTAAAAACAATCATAAATTACAAATTTTTTATTGATAAAATGATTTATTTAAAAAATGATTAAATTTAAGTTGAATCTAACTTATTTTATTAAAAATAATGTCAAGAAAATAATTTTCTCTAAACACTGATAAAATACATAACTTTCCATAGACAATTATATGAACAACATAATGCATCGATGTTATATATTAAAATGGTATACTTAGCAGTATAATTTTTATTCGAAAGAAATATTATTATATATATTAACTTATAATAATAATTTTTAAAAATTATTTTAATAATATTATTTGTAAACAAATTTTATGCTAACGACAAATCAAGTTTATGGTGCCAAAAAAGGGACAATATTTTGTTAATATATGAATTTTCCTTTTTCACTGCAACTGAAGTGATTGGTGGAGTAGGTTTATTACTCAATGAGAGTCATCACCAAATTCAAAAAGAGCTGTACATATTTGAACTGGAATAACGTAACGGATTAGTAAATTAATATTTGACCTTCCATCCACTTTAGGACCATAACCGGAATGCATGCTCACCGACCTTAATATAAGACATAAAAAATATTTAAGATTAGGAAATACTCCCTAATTTCAAACAATCACACCCTAATTTGGGCCTTGTTGAAAAAATAACATTAAATTTATATATAATTATAATATTTTAAAAATAATACTCTTGTTCCTTTTGATCTTGGTGTGACTCGTAATAGGGATTTTGAATTTCGATTTGTTTCTCAAACTACTTTGTTACTTTGTCATTTAAGGTATTTTATCAATTTATATGATAATTTTTTTAACCCTTAATATATTGGGATTTTTTCGTTATTTGTGAAGACGATTTAATGATGTACGAGAGAGATGTCAATAATTTCTAATATTATTTCTTGAGATGGAATGATTTATTAATAAAATAATTTTATTTTGACATTAGGTGGGATTCATGTTATTTGGGATAAAAAATTGCATTTTCAACACTTTCTCATCTTCTCATTTGGATTGTGCTTCGTCTTTCTCCTGTTGTTCCTCGTCTCCCACTTGATATTTCGTGGTTTACTGCTGTTAAAGTTCTGTCCGTTGTATTATAAGTTAAACACGAATAAAACTAAAATAATTTATTATATAATATTTAATTGTATTCGATTACATATTGTTCAATTATTAAAAACATTAAATAATAAGAAGTTTAAAATATAAAAAATCTAAAAATTTATCAAAAATATAAAACATATATTTAACTCTTTTCTTTCGTATATATCTCGTGTTTTTAGTAGTATAAAATTTAACATATGACATAATAAGGAAAATAATTCTTTGACAAGCGGTTAGAAATTATCACACTTTGACAACTGTGACTTAATATTACTTATGTGTGTAAGGGTAAAATTGTATTATCCTATTATGCTTCAAATGAATTTGAATAAAAATTGTTTAACATATGCAAGCTCATGTGGAGGACAAATAAGTTGGGAGTTTGTATAGCAGAATTGGGAGAAACGTAAAAAGGTCGTATCGAAGTGTTGTCATTGTAATATGTTGGGGAAGAAGAGATGTTAACTCGTGAAACCGTGAACGAGGGTTTTATTGGGCAAGAAGAAAGGTGAAATGGTGAAATATTAATTGCGAGGATTTTGTTGGTGAAGAAGACAGTTTCTTTCAATTTACTTCAGGACGTTGTCGCTTCTCTCACATCATTGTGCAAGAAGAACTTGAAGCAACCACCACTCTAAACCACCTCCAATGGCCGCACAAGAAGGAAGAAAAAGAAGCAACATTCACAAACGGTAACACAGTGAATAATATAAAGACAACATAACCCTAAATCTAATTTCATCTTCACATTTACTATTCTCCATCCTTAATAAAATAAATAATATTTTTATTCTATTAATATCTTTTAATATTGTCCAATTATGGTAAGGCGAAATTGTCATAGTTGACACCCTAGGTGAAGATGTAAAACTATTATAACGTTATAATTATAATTTCATATGTACTGTACGACCACCAGAGGAAGTGTGGCCGACAACTCACACAATAGTCTGAGAAGCTAGTGCACTATAACGATCACCAGGGCGAGTGTGGTCGACAACTCTCACTTCTTGAAACTCTTGATAGTGTAAGACTATAACAATTTGAGAGACTAATGTACTATACAACCATCAAGAGGTGTGACCGACAACTCCTACAATAAACGGTGCACTCCCTACTGAAGAGAGGGAGGTAGAGTAAAGTGCACGTCTGTCCTAACATGGTGTGTCGAAGGAAAGCAATCTAAGTAACAGGGAAGACTACACGTCTTCCCCTGACACACAGCATGCAAAGAAAGATATCTCTTTTGACAAAGAGACTACACGCCTTCTTGTACTTAAGGAACAATAATTACACATATTGGTATAAATAGTAAACAGGAAAAGGAAGAATGAGAGTTTTTTTTTTAGAAATCCCATTCTAATCCTGTTGACCTTTAAGGACTGAATACTTCAGAAAAAAGAACGTTATTCCCTTTGTTTTAGAGATAATTTATCGAGTCCAACATAGTTAACCCATTGTAATTTTATTCTTACCCTCGAAACTCCACAAGAACAATTATAATAACACAATATTACAAGGATTATAAAACTTTGTTTGATATAAAATTAGAGGTCATACAAGTCAAAAGGTGAGCCGAAACCTACCTTCCCTTGTACAGAATTGAATCAGATATTTAACTCGTGTCTCTATCTTTTTCTTGCTGAGATGATTCGTATGCATCTTCTCTCTTGACTGCTTTGAGGTTTTAATCTGTCAACGGTATAAGCCTGGGGATAAAAAAAAAGAGAGAGAATTGAAAATGGTGTTGTATTTGAATTCCTGATATTAAAAAAAAGGATTGTTCAAAGCAGCGTGAGTGTATAAATAGTTTGTGGGGAGAAAGTTGAAAGCTCACATCGAGTGGCATCCGAGAGACACCAATTGATAGTGACAGTAATTGAGTCTCCACTTTCTCCATAATGGCCAAGTCCACCTTCTTCCTTTGCCTTAACCTCTCTCTACTCATCTCTGCGGTCACCGCCACTTACTACCAAACTCTCACCCCATCGCTGATGGGTTTCCGGGAGGACAAGTTCACCCATCTTCACTTCTTCTTCCACGACGTAGTCTCGGGGCCCAACCCTAGCATGGTCATTGTGGCCGAGCCCAACGGAAAAGTCAAGGACGCCCTTGCCTTCGGAACCGTTGTGGCCATGGACGACCCCTTGACGGCGGGACCCGAATCCGACTCCAAACTGGTGGGGAAGGCGCAGGGGATTTACTCTTCCATATCGCAGGCGGAGATGGGGCTGATGATGGTGATGACGATGGCCTTCACAGACGGAGACTTCAACGGCAGCACCATCAGCGTGTTGGGGAGAAACATGATAATGAGCGAACCTGTGAGGGAAATGGCCATTGTTGGCGGCACTGGGGCTTTCCGCTTCGCTCGTGGCTACGCTCAGGCCAAGTTTTACTCTGTCGATTTTTCCAAAGGCGATGCCATCGTGGAATATGACGTTTTCGTCAACCATTATTCATATTTATAATTTAATAATAAAAATAATTATTATTATTCTTATTCACCCTTTTGTTTTGATTGGCTTTGTAATTCACCCCACTTCAAGTCTCTTTCCCTCGTGGGCTTATGTCACTGTCTTCCCTTTGTTATTCTTCCTCCATAGGAAATGTATGATCTTTTCCCCTTGTCTCTTGCTTTCTGTTTTGTTACTTTTTCCTTGTCCACCATATTCATATTCATATTCAAACAAATGCTGAAATTAAACAATATGTTGAAAGTTCATGTCTCTACAAATAATGTTAGCTGTCTCATGTTGCCTTTCAGATTATTAACCTTAAAGTCACCTCCTCAATATTAGGGTTCTTTTAGTAAGATACTTTTTTTTTTTTTTTTAAATGAATACAAAAATAAAAATTTATTTATTTTTTTTACTGTTATTACATCTAATTTTTGTAGTTCCTCAGCTAATAAATACAGAGACTCAAAAATATATCTTGTACAGTTATTGCACTGTTGAATGATTGATTAGTTTTAATAATTTTCGTAATATTGATAATAAAGAATGTATAATATTTTTAAAATATAAAAATGCATAGGGGACCGTTGTAAATTATAAAAACTTAACTATTTCATTTTTTTAAATGAGAATGTATTTTTTTTTTTTGTAAAAGCTTATAAAAATATTATATATTATTTCACCATTTCGTAAACTTTTTTTCTATTTTTTTTTTAAATTACAGACAAGTATATAAATTCTCTTGTGGCGTTTTAAACCAAAAATCACCACAAAAATTATTTTAACTATGAAGTTTAAATACGTTGGGCAAAATTTGCATATTTTATACATTAGAGGACAAATGTTATAAGATTGTGCAACTTTGGAAGTCAAACTCTAACTAAAAATAGGATATATGCAGTTATTTGGTTTGAATAAATTTGGAAGCTGAGTATGAATATACCACCGGGAATCATTGTTTAAATACTCCAATCAGTCGAATATGTCATTTTACTTTATTTTATTATTTTTAAAGTTTCTCTTCAAACAAAATTAAGTCTATTCACTCTATTTACATTTTTCTATCTTTAAAAATTTTACCTCTTTAAAAATTTAATGAAAAAATAAAATTTATTTAAGTTCACTTCTTTATATGTTGTATGAAATGCTAAAGTAATGTATACGACATATATAAATAACTAAAATTATATATTGAGTAACAGTCATATAACCCTTTAATTTAAGTGTTGTAACTTTTTTATCTTTAAAACCGCTAATTTAAATAGTTATTATATTCATCAGTTTTTTATGAAAATAATAATAATAAAATATTTTAATTACCTATAGAGAAATCTGATAATGTGATTCTACATTAATTTATGGCTGGCGGCTGGACTAGTAATAGTGAAACATATATACTTCACAAATGAACAAGGATTTTCTTAAGTCAGCCACCTCCATTACGAGAAACTTCCTATATCACATCACTAAAATATTATTTTCTCTCAAATGTAATTTTAAGAAAAGTTATACATTTACTTCTTTTGAATAAAAAAACCTCATTTAATAATGTAATAATATATATATATATATATATATATATATAATTATTTTAAATTAAAGAAATAAAGAGTCACTTTATACAAGTTGGTATATGGTATGCTATAGTGGCTCGTGAAAAAAAAACCATATCATATTTTGTGACACTCATATCTATAATAAGATACAGTGAAACATTTTTAGAGAATATGAATAAAGACTTCTAGAATAAAACTAATATCTAGAATGTAATATTTTTATTTATTTTTTCTATCTTTAGTTAGATATAGAATAGGTACATTTATTGTATATATTAAGTTCTTTATTTTTATTCTCAATAGAAAAACAAAGACCATCTTTACATTCTCGTATCTTTTTGTTCATTTTTGTTCATCTTTCCATTTCATAATATGGTATGAAAACACTGATTTTAGAGCTCTAGTAACTACATTTACTTGTGATTGAAATTGTTGATATCTCACTAGACCCTTTGTCATCTTTGAATAAGATTTGTTCTCTCGGTACATAACAAGAAATATAATTTTTTTTGTGATCAGTCCAAGACAATGATCAATACTAGCAGAAGAAGTTAAGGAAGACAAGATACTTCTAAAGTCTGCAGTCATTTTGGAAAGACAGGACATATAATTGATACATACTATAGAAAGCACGGTTTTCCACCTTAGTTCAAGTTTGAAAATAAAAAAAGTAGAATATAAAATAAATGAGTAGAATCATGAAAGTTAAAAGTTAGAAGTACATTCTCAGCAAATTGGTTTTACTCTAGAATAATATCAAACATTGTTAGTCCTCTTTTACAATAGTCTAAATCTAGTGAAAATATTTCTAATCAAATCTCTATTATTCCTTCCAACATAGAAACATACATTGTAACAAATTTCTTTCTTTTTTTAATTCTTGGATCCTTAATAGTGGTGCTACTTACCACATTTGTTCATCCTTGACTCATTTCACTTTATATCATCAAATTAATCCTATTAGTATCAAATTATCAAATGGAAATCAAGTCATTGCCAATTATTCTGAAATTGTTTTTTCTCAATCAAAATGATGTCATAGGTAATATTTTGTATATTCCTAACTTCACTTTTAATATTCTTTCAATAGCAAAATTAACTGATAATTTATCTTTTATGATTACATTTGACTGTAGTGGTTGTCAAATTCAAGACAAGAACTCTTTGAAAATGATTGGTTCAGCTAAGATGCAAGATAGACTTTATAGGGTCCCTTATCAAAAACTTCAAATCAAACCTATCAAATCTTCACATATCACCAATACTGTCAATTTTACACCTAGTGATCTCGAAACCCTTTGACATTTTCGGTTAGGGCATGCTTCAAAAAAATACATTGATGTTATCAAAAATAAATTTTTTTTGTTAAATATAACAAATCTTTTGTTTTTGATGTTTGTCATTTTGCAAGGCAAAGAAAAACTTTCCTTTCCTCTTAGTGCATCTAAATTAAAAAAAATTATTTTGATTTGATTGATGTTGATCCCTGGGGACCATACTCAATACGATCAATTTATAGCCAAAACAATATTTCTTGACCATAGTTGACGATTATTTAAGGTACGGATGAGTTTTTCCTTTAAAAAAAATCTGAAGTTGATAAAACCTTGAAAAAAATTTTATTTTTATTCAAATACAATTTGAGACAGCAATAAAAATAATAAGAAGTGATAACGTGATTGAATTTTTCATGACTAATTTTTTTATCAACAAAGTAATAATACATCAAACTTCATGTGTCAATACTCCACAACAAAATAGTATAGTTGAAAGGAAACATAGTCATTTAGCAAATGTAGTAAGAGCTCTTATGATACAATCTCATTTACCTAAAATTTATTGGTCATATTTTATGGTACATGTTGTGCATATTATAAACATGTTTATCACACATGTTTTAAATTATTTTTCTCCTTGTGAAATGCTTTACAAAACTGCACCAAATTTTAATCAAGTAAAGGTGTTTGGATATTTTATGCTATGTTAGCACTTTGTCAACAAATAAAATTATATTTGATCCAGGGGCATCAAACTGTGTTTTTATTGATCTTAAAAGGGGGACAAAATGATAAATTTTGTAGAATATTCAATCAAGAGAAAATTTTGTATCTAGGGATGTTGTCTTCTATGAACATGTTTTTCCATATCAAAGGGTTGAGGATACTAGCAACAGAACTAACAGTCCTAGCATTCATAATCAAAGTCCTTTTACAGAAGATTAACCTATTTTCAGTCAGCCATTACAAGTCATCTTTGCAACCTGTGGTAATATTGAAAATAACAATAATAATGATCATGAATCAAAAGATCAACCTGTTTTGAGTCAACCATAAAAATTTATTTTTGCATCCTATGATAATGTTGATAATGACCATGAATCAGACAGTCAAGTTCCAGAAGAAGTTTGTTACCATAAAGACCAAAACTTCAATAAAAATCATGAAACAACACAATCAATTCGAATGAGTACCAGAACAAAAAGATCACTTGAGTATCTACAAGATTATCATTGTAATCTCAATGTTTCCACCACATCTTCAAGAGTTAAATATCCTTTGAATTTTGTTGTCTTATAATAAATTATCACCTTCTTATACATCTTTTGTTATGTCTCTTTCTTCATATATTGAGTCAAACACTTATTCTGAAGTTGTAAAACATTATTGTTGAATAAAGGCTATACAATATAAAATATCTGCTTTGGAGACAAATCAAACATGGGAGACTGTTTTTTTGCCTATGGTCAAAACTGTCATAGGTTGTAAATTGGTATTCAAAATAAAGTATAAGGTTGATGAGACTGTTGAAAGATATAAAGCAAGGTGAGTGACAAACACACAAAACTACCTTGAAAGTTTCTCTCTAGTAGCAAAGATGACTAGTATAAAGTTGTTTCTTTCTCTAGCTTCTATATATAACTGGAAATTAAAATAGTTAGACATATATAATGTCTTCTTACATGGAGAGTTGAAAGAATATGTATACATGGTTGCTCCTCCTGGATTGTCTTCTATTCAACCAGGACAAGTTTGTAAATTAAAAATGGCTTATATGGCCTTAACCAAGCTAGCAGGGGGTGGTTTGCTAAATTATCAACCTTTTTTATTTCTACGGGATATACTCAATCTATGCATGATTATTCCTTATTCATTCATTCTTCTAAAGGATCTTTTACAACATTATTGGTATATGTGGACGACATAACCTTAACAGGAAATGATAAAGAAGAGATTGATCGAGTTAAACAACTTTAAATAAGACATTCAAGATTAAAGATATTGGAAATTTAAGATATTTTCTTGGTCTTAAAATAACAAGAAGTGAGAAAGACATAATGATGAATCAGAGGAAATATGCAATAGAATTGTTAATAGATGCAAGTCTTTTAGCCTATAATCCTACCGTCACTCCTATTGATAATCTTGTTAAATTGTCTTTTACTCAAAGTGTATCTTTCAAAAATATTCAAGCCTACAGAAGATTGATTAAAAAGCTTATGTATCTCACCAATACCCAACCTAACATAATCTTTTATGTTCAACAATTTTCTCAGTTTCTTGATAAGCCAACAATTGCTTATTATAATGCAACGATTAGAATTCTTAGATATATTAAAGGAGCTCCAAGTCATGCCATATTTTTCTCTTCCAACTCTTCTACTCATCTAAAAGCCTTTTGTTTCTTTTATAATAGTGATTAGGGCACCTGTAGTGATTCAGGACAATCAGTGTGTATCTTGAGAATTTCCTTATATCCTGAAAATCAAAGAAGCAAGAAACAATATGAAAGAGTTCCTATGAAGCTGAACACAGGGCAATGGCCATTAAAATTCAATGACTAGTTTATCTTTTTCAAGATTTCAAAGTCTCTTTTAAACAACCATCTCTTTTATATTGTGATAATGACTCAGCAAGATACACTATAGCAAATCACGAATTAATTGATATAGTGGAACTTTCTTTGCTTGAGGGGCAAATGAGACTGAACGTAGCCCTTGAGGAAGGGTGAACCAGTATAACTGACTGTGTTCTGCTGTTCTTGACCTTACTCTTTCATTTCTAAACTGTTCTTGCACTGCTCATTGGAATTAATTGGTAATAAAATTGATTCTT
>Ga0209700_107010_pt1 | contig 16577 bp, 10 predicted proteins | sample SiratroredBW_FD_187528 | JGI IMG/M metagenome (GOLD analysis project Ga0209700, IMG submission 187528) | Root nodule microbial communities of legume samples collected from California, USA - Siratro red BW (SPAdes) (version 2) | ecosystem: Host-associated > Plants > Roots > Nodule | place: USA...
ACGAAACACATCGAAGTTGATTGCCACTCTATTCGAGAAGCCTATGATAGAAGAGTCATCAATCTACCACATGTCTCAACATCTGTTCAGATTGCTGACATTTTCACTAAAACCTTGACCCGTCAGCAACACAATTTTCTACTTGGCAAATTGATGCTTGTAGATTTACCAGCATCAATTTGAGGGGGGATGTCAACATAATTATTGGCATTAATGAACTAATTATTAGAAATAATCTTGTTGAGATTGCACATTTATATTTAATATTTATCCTCTTAATTAGTTGTAAATGTAAATAGGACAGTTTAGCTAATTTAGTGGGTTGAAATTCAACCTGACAGCTTGTAATTACAGTATATATATTTGAGAGATCAGAATGAAAAGATATATAGCTTTTTGACCAAATCTTTCTTGATTAACAATAAGAACAGTGAGAGATGATTGACAACAAAGTAAATGTAGGGCCTAGTGTTGGTCAAGTAGATGAGTTGTCCAATGAGCAATCGATGTGTGGAAATGTCTTCAAGGAGATGACTCTCTTTAGAATGAAGCTTTATTTGAGGATCCATAAGAATGGTAGAAGATTTGCATCCTAACAAGCCTGCAACATCTAGAAGCTCTAAAGTATATTTTCTTTCATTAAGAAAAATGTCCTTGCTTGATCTAACAACTTCTAATCCAAGAAAAAATTTCAGTTGACCAAGATCCTTAATAAGTAATCAATGAGAGACTTGACCAAAGCAATCTCTTAAGCATCATTCTTTGTCAAAATCATATCAATCAAGTTAGATACCAATTTAGAATCTAATAGTACAAGTCACTAAAATCTTGATAACTAATGTTAGATATCAATTATCTTGACTTAATTGGTTATTAAATTCAATCATTATTTTTATTTTGTAGTTATTTAGCAATCAAAATCTAATTTAGTAACTATTTTGGTCACAATTAACAATCATTTTATTTGGTAACTAAAAATTAGTCTCTAAATTTTTCTTGTAATGAAAATAGTTAAGAATTGATATAATTTTGGAAAGGTTAGTTGATAAAAAAAAAAACAATTGATATTGATAAGAGTATGTTTTAAGACTAACTTTTGGTTTGAGTTTATTTACAAAATTGTGTTCATTTCGAATTAATCAAATAAAGCATACGTGCCAATATATACAAACATGATATTGACATGTTCATCTTTCTGATTTTATGCATTGAAAAATAAAAGTTATAACACTTACATTAAATTAAGCTATGAAAAAAAAATATGAATTTGCATGAATTGATACAAATAAATAAAATTTAAATTATATTTATGTCAATGTGTAACAAGGCAAGTTCGTAAAAAATGTCAAATTTTACATTTGGGCAAAAACAAAAGTACATCCTATATATCATTTAATTTATCAAATTTATGTTTTGGTCATTACGAACAGATAATATATGATTCAATATAAAGGAAATGTAACATTTTTTAATCAAGATCTAGAGTGGATCCGATGGAAAAAAAAAAAAGTGTGACTTTTGCATGTAAATTTTATTTAGAGGACCCTAAATTTTATTCATCTAAACATAAGAGAAAAAAATGTTAGAGACAATGTTAGGTGATGTTAGTGTTGTTCTTTAATATTCCCTCTATTTCATTTTATGCGTTGCTTAAGTTTAGATTAAAAAAATAATTTAGTGTCTTAATTATTTAAACATCCAACATTAGTTACATGTTTCTATAATAATAATAATAATAATAATAATAATAATAATAATAATAATAATAATAATAATAATAATAATAATAATAATAATAATAATAATAAATATTATTGTATCACATTTCATTTCATTATTTTTATACTTTGCATACATTTATTTACATGACCAGTAACACTAAATTTTACCGTTTAACACCTTGTTATTTACATAAAATAATCAATAACAATATAAATACTAAATTGTATATTTTCGTTCTCTTCATATTTTTTTAATTATTAAGTATTATCTTATCAAACATCCTATATTACTTTCTTTTATATATTTCTTGTTTTATTTTTATTTTTTTCTAATTCCGCTGTACTAAATTCCATTATCTTATATATTCATACATTTATATACAATAATTTCTAACAATAAAGCTGTATATCTTCTTCATTAAATTTTATTATTAAACATCTTACCCTTACTTTTTATTCATTCATTTATTTATTTATTGAAAGACGTTATCTTTTTACGCGTTTAGGTATTAATAACACATATATAAAGTAAATTGACACTTTTGAACAAAAATTAACATTTGCATCATTTTTTGTTATTAAATATAATATTAACATTTGCATCATTTATTGATGTTAAATATAATTAATATATAATGTACATTGTATAAGAATTAAAAAAATTAATAAATGTATGAAATTATATAAGCAAATCTTCTATCAAATATGTTAAGCAATTAAATTAAAAAATATTTTTCCTATATAGTATCAAACAATTTTGTTCACGCACGTGGATCAATAAATATTTGCATATACTGTAATCCAATCACAGATCTTCTCATATAGTAATAAATACATTCAAAATCACATCTACAATTAATGATGTCAATGTTTTCACCTTGATAATGCATTGCTATTCAACTTAAAAATAAATAGTGTATCATAATAAAGAATATAGACACAAAATTTAATAACACACTGACACATTAAGTAAACTATAAATTAATGAAAATAAACAAATTCACCTTCCTAATATGATAAAGATTTTAATGCAGTAGGATTATTCAAAACCGTGTACTGGGTGATGCGATATTCTACACATAGTGTTGCTTATAAAAGCCAAGTTATGTGTTGCTCTTCACAAACTCATTCTACCTTAGCTATCACTTTCTGCTACCACAGTGTAGAAATGAAAAAGAAGAAAGTGATGGCTCGAAAACGCAAACAAATTGAGAGAGAGTTGGTGATTGAAAGAAAGAGATCACAGAAGAGAAGGTGTAGTAAAGATGAGAGGGATAGGATCAGTGAGTTACCTGATTGTGTTTTGCTTCACATAATGAGTTTTATGAGCACAAGAAGTGCTATTCAAACTTGTGTTTTGTCCAAAAGATGGAAGAATCTTTGCAAATGTCTCACTAGTCTCACATTTTGTGCTAGATACACTGGGGACATTTGTTTTAGAAAATTTGTGTCTTGGGTTTTGTCTAGTAGAAATCATTCTTATTCACTGCTTAATCTTGTAGTTGTAAGTCCAAATGAGTCTGAAACCCTAGACTTGATCATGAAATATGCTATGCTTCATGATGTTCAGAATTTGACCATGCGCATTGATTTAACTTGTAAACCTGCTTTTCGTTCCTTCCCTTTCATCTTTTGTTGTGAGTCATTGACGTCCCTCAAGATTTGTAATGTTTATGATCCAAATGTGATGGTGATTCCAAACTCTTTGAACTTGCCCTACTTGAAAAGTCTGCATCTTGAACGTGTCAAGTTTACTGCAACTACTGATGCTAAGTGTGTTGAGCCTTTTTCAAAATGTCGTGTGTTAGAAAGTTTGTACCTTCGAAATTGCTCCATGCAAAATGATTCACAACCTCTCCACATATCCAATTCTTCTCTTTTCAGTATCAAAATATACAGTTACAATATATTTGCTGAAAGAAAAGCTTACAACATTGCACTTTCTACTCCCAATCTTCGTTCTTTCACCATCAAGGGTGTTAATGGTCACCAACTCTCTTCTGGGTGCAATCTACCTCTTCTTGGATCTGTGAGTATTGGCTTGTTTATGGTGAAAGGTTCAATCATCATACAATTGATGCAAGCACTAGCCAATGCAAGGATATTGACTTTGGGTTCATTTACCCTTCAAGCAATACTAGATGTAAGTTCTTTTAGTATATTTTTTTTGCTCTTTATTTTTCTTTATGATTCGTTTGAGAAAAAAAAATTGCAGTACTCTCAGTCTTGCATTAACATTGATCCAATTTGTTCTAACTGTGCAGGATCTCTCCAATGGTTCAAGAAGACTTCAACCCCCGCGCTTTGTTAGGTTGGAATCATTGAGAGTGAAAAGCAAATTAATAGACCTCTTTGATGGACAAATAAGCAAAGTTGTGAAGTACTTGCTTCAAAACTCTCCAAGGGTCAGAGTTGAAGTCACAAGGAATTAAAATCCATCCTTAACTCTATAGTTAGAGGTTTTTTCATATGATGCCTGTCTTTTTCTTCCTTTTTCCTAGTCCTAGATAGGTTGCAATAATGTAAGCTACTTGTTTATCAGGCTTGTAGCAGATTTATTTATTTAATTTTGGATTTAGCCTATGAAACATGTGAGACCTTTTTATTTTTTTGTTGTTGGAAAGGATAGGATGCAAAATGTTGTGTTTGCAGCATGATCTGTTATTTTCATATTATGAATGATTTTGAGTTTGAGTTGTCAATTATGTTTATTTTACAACTAATTGTTCATAATTGATATTTTTTTTGTTCATACGGGGAGAAGAAAGCATGTTTTGGTGAATATCCAAAGAATTTATGCTTCCTTCCAACATATCTATCACACTATTAATTTATTATTAAGAATCCAAGTTTACATTGACTAAAAATAAAAATGTTGGATAATATATAAGAAAAATAATCTAGAAACACAATGTGTTAAAAATTTGAATTGGAACTAGTATCAAATCTCTTATGAGTTATAGTGTGATAATAACTTATTTTATAATATGAATCGAATTTGTTAATTTGTTGTCATGATTTTGTTTATTTGTTGTTGAAATGTATAATTTAAACAAATCTTTTTAAATGTAGAGGTTGTAACATCACAACTTTTATACAAATATTTATTATTAAATTAGAAATAAGAATAATTTCTTTTGTGCATAAAGATTTTTCTTATATAAAATATTAATCATAACATAACCTCGTATATACATATACATATCTAGGTTAACATTTGACATTCTTTATAACTATTTATAATATATAAAAAAATATATAAAAGTTATGTAAAGTTAATAAGAGTTCTATGTCATAGTAGATGAATATTTATATATTTAATGTTTTTCAAGAATATTAAAATTAAGTGTCTATGAGTCAATATCTTAAAGAAGATATTTCTTAAATTTTTTTCAAATAATCATTTTATTGAACAGATTCTTTTTCTACTGGTATCACAAATACATATAAAAGAAAAATATAGAAAGGATTTAGATCTTTGAAATCCTTAAATATTAAACTTAAATTTAACATACAATACAAAAAGAATCTAAGATTTTACCTAAACTATTAGACTCCATCTCACTTATGATGATTTATTATGAATATCAAAAGTTACTTAAAGAGTGATCAAGTAGTAGAATATTTCTCATTAAAAATTTTGGTGCAACTATAATTATTTTTTTCAAAAATATCGGTTATTTAACAGTTTACAAAAATATATATACTCATTACCTAACTTTGAGATGTTAAGAAAATATCAAGCAGTCTCGATTTTAGCCTAAGAATATTCTAATTTGAGGTACTAGTTTAAAGTATTCAGATATACACCTACATGATAAGTACTTTCTTAAGCCCCTACATTATCTTTCATCCTATAATGTATCAAATTGTAACTTTTCATACAGAACTTTTAGACATTAATATAGTCTCAAACTAATTGTAAGAAAATTCAATACTCTTTCTTAAATAACATATTCTTTAATATTTTAAGGATTACATAATGTGATAATAATTAAGATATGACACATTGTATTAACAAATAATCTTTAAATACAATCAAATATATATATATATATATATATATATATATATATATATATATATAATAATTTAAAATATAAAAAATAAAAATAAAAAATATATACATGTAAAAAAAATTATCTAAGTTTATTGAATTTTAAAAACTTATTTGCTTTTACCTTTTTTTATTATTATTATTATTATTATTATTATTATTATTATTATTATTATTTTATATATTTTTGGGATTATGAAAGGATGAAATTTAAAATAATACAAAATAAAAAGAAACAAAGTAAGAATTAAAACAAAAATTTTAAATAAATAATTATATATGGGCGAATATATCACAAGAAAAAAATAAAATAACAAAAATATAAATAAATTGAAAAGAAAAGACAATGTGTTATTAATAAATAATACATACAAAAATAAAATGATTCGTGTATATTAAAAATAGATTAAATAAAAAAAATGAATAAAATATAAATTAAACATAAATATAAATTACATAAAATTAAAACATAGGATCAATGAAAATAAATTAAATAATATAAATATAAATTAATAAAGAACATTGATGACGGGATATAAACTAAATAACATAAATATAAATTAATTAAGAGGAGTGCATAACTAAAAATAAACTAAATCACATGAATATAATTTAGTAAAAAAATCAACATGTAATTAAAAATAAATAAATAAAATAACATATAAAGAGAATCAATACAAAACTGAAAATAAATTAAATGAAAAAAAATAAAAGTAATTAATACGTAATTGAAAATAAATAAATATAATAATATAAAAAACAGATAAATTAAATAATAAAATATAGAATAAAAAGAAAGAATTGATATATTATTATAATAAATTAAATAATATATGTATAAAAATAAATGAAATATAACCATATGTGTCAAAATAAATAAAATATAATAAATATGTATAACTCTATTAAGATTAAAGTTAAAAGATGTTTTTATAAGGTTAAAGTTTCCTAAATGTCTGACTCCAATATTTTTCTTCTCTTCCATCTTACCTCTACCTCATCTTTCTCTCATCATCTCCTATTTCACAACCATATGTTTATAGGTCAAACTTTATTTTTTTTTTATTTTTTTTTCAAAAATTATGATTACATATATTCAATGAAAAGATAACTCTCATATTTTTTTTCTCTTAATTTTATCTCTTACATGAGATTAGAAAATTCGTTTAATAGTTTTTTAATAATTAATTTATATATTTAATAATTAATATTTTTAATAATTAAATTTTTTTCTTATTGTTATTACTATTTTCATTTTACTTAACCATGACATTCTTAAAAACTAGTATATTTATTTTCAAATGTTTAGACTTTATTTTAGATCGAATATGAAATATGAATTTAATCATAAGAGCTAAAGGGTAAACTTTTTTAAGTTTTATAATCAAATTAAGGATAAAATAAATAATACAATTATTTAAAAGTAGGGTACTACAAAAGTGATGCTATTTTTGTCATCATTTTCTTAGGAACATGAAAACTTGAAGTCAAAGAAAAGAAAGTCATTTTGATACCTTATCGTCCTATAATTAAAGCCTTACCCAATCAGAAAATTGTTAAATTTGTTAGCACAGTTGAGCATTCATTAAGAGTTCACTTTTGAAACATGTTGAAGGAACTTTTGGAGGGAGAATGAACTAGATGTGCTTGGGAGAGTTGCTAAGCAAGGAAAAAAATTCATAAGGACTTCCCACTTCAAGCTTATCATTCTCTTGGCCAAATTTTGTACTCCAATGGGATAGCTAATTCTCCTTTCAATTGGAGTTAGATGTAATGGATCTCTTTTATCTGTAGTTTTTCTTTTATAATATAAATTTCTTACATGAATCTTGTATTCCTTCTTGATATTTTATGTTGCATGACTTTATTATCTATGTCTTGGGTTGATTCTAAATATTGAAAAATGTTTTTAAAACTTGATCTTTAAGATTGAACAACTTAGAGATATGATTCTAGACTTAATTTTATATTTATTGGTCATTCTAAAAACTTATTATTCATGTACGTCTTATGTAAAAAAACAAAGGAATAAGTATTTTCACAACAAGAGAGTAGTATTTTCACAATAAGGTTTAGAACTCGTCTTTAAGGAATTAGATAGTTTGTTATGTGAATGTTGAAGTTATACTAAATATATATTGGAATAAAAAATGTACATTGCGTTAAGTTCATGAAATCCAATCTCGATCAATATTTATCGTGATCAAATAATATAATTTTTAGTTTGGTAACTTCGAATACTTTAAGTTTAGAATTATCTTTGTCTTTTCAATTTGTATGAACCAATATCTTTAAATATTTAGTCTAAATTAGTAAAAACTCACATTGACTAAACACAAACAAATCTCTTATGAAATGATACTTAGACTTTCAAATTTCACTACTTTATACTATTTAATACATTTGCCAAAAGAGTTAACAATTTAACGTATAACTCATTGTTATCTTCTCATCCTCAATGTCTAAGAACATCTTTCCATAAATATAACTATTAAAACTTTTTTGAAACTCCACCAAAAGACCTATTGGACATTTTTGAAGTTGAATACAACATCATTCTTCTAGTAATAAAAAAAGAAGTCTTAATTAAGTTTTATGTCCTTCATAAGTTTGAGTATTTTCAATTAAGATCCTATTTTTTATTGAGTATCAAAAAATTTATATTTTTCAGTTGAATTCCTACAATTTGATTTTGTCTTCAGATTACACGGTTGCTACTTTGCATTATTATTGCTTATGTGTCTCCACATGAAAAATAAAAAATATTTTAATTAAGTTTCAAGTCTCTAATAAATTTGAGTATTTTTAATTAACTACTAAAAAATTTTGTTCTATTTATTGTCCAAAACCTTATTTGGATTAAGTCTCTGACATTAGTTGGGGTGACATGACTATTTGGACAATAAAAAAAAAATGTTCGAGAACCCTAATTATCTTAATAAAAAATGAAATTATTTTATTTTTTAAATTAAATAATAAAACAAAAATCAAATCAATCATGCGAAAATACGAAACAATGATGTTTAAAAAAGATAATTAGGGTTTCAAAACTTCCTTTCTCTTATTGTTTAAGTTAGTGGTATTCTACTAGAGACTTCAAAATCAAATGTTCAAATTTCCCCTGTTGACAATAGGAACTAAAATAAAAATTATAAAGATTTTGGACACTTAATACAATTTTTTAATAGAAATTTAAATAAACATTCAAATTTATGAGAGACTTAAAACTTAAATAAGTCATTTTTTTTTCATATAAAGACACACTTAAACAATCACAATTTAAATAATAAGGGATTCAATTGCAAAATATAAAAATTTTAAGTACTCTTTAGAATAAAAATGTTCAATAGAAACCCAATTAAAAATACCTAATTAAATTTATGAGCGACTTAAAACTCGATTAAAATTACAAAAAAATTAATATAAAAAACTAATTGAAGTATATATGATCTCTACCTTTTTCAATAATGTGATATTCTCTTACATTTATCAAATCATAATATAATTTAGAACATAATAGTAAAGTAATTATATAAAAAGAATACCTTATTTGAAGTAATAAGAAAAGTATTAAAAAAGTTTGGTGACAAAAAAAAAAATAATCAGAAAAGTAAAGTCAATCGAATCCAAATCAGAAGATTTGACCTTCAAGTTAAAGTAAAAAAATTTCATAAGACTAAAAAATCCACATAAAAGAGGCTCCCATGACTAAAATGTTCATAAAAACACCAGTGTCTTTATATTTAAATTATATATATATATATATATATATATATATATATATATATATATATATATATATTTGATATTCAAAAAGACTTTATATTTTTTTCAAGAAAATGAATAACTTTAACATATTTATTTGATGTAGACTTTAATTTTATTTATTTAAATTTTATTATTAAGACTTATGAGATGTAATAAATATAAAATATTAAAATAAAATTATTTTACAGTATTTGTATATATATCTTAAAAAAATTATAAGAACTGAACCACAGGTTTACATATCTAAAGTTTTATGCAGATCGAAGTATCTAATTTTCATTTTTTCTTGGTCAAATGTGAGAATGACCAAATAATAATGGTGCATTTTAATACCGGGACTTGGGTGGAAAAAAAAAAAAAAAAACTGTGTTATAATACCATTGTAATGAACTAACATAACAAAGTATGAAACAGAAAAATTGTCAAATATGCCTTTATCTTATTAAGAAAAACATAAAGAAATGTAATTCACCATCACAGGTTATTAAAACATAGTATTAGAGTAAGAATCTCAAATAAAAATTGGACCTTAACTAACATGTAAAACATACCCACGCAAATAGGTATAAATATCACATTTGGAAGCAGAATAAATGATGATTTTGAGTCAAAGGACTTCTGTGCTAATTTTTTATTTGCTCCAAAAATCTCCTTCATTTTTATTTATCCATCAATTGATCACAAGAATTTTTTTGAAAAAAATTATATTAGTATAATTTTCAAATAATCTCTATTAAGGAATGCTTAACTTGAAGGTTCTAATCTTAATTTTTGGATTAGTTCGAATTTAATATCATTTTGTGAAAATAAAATTAAGTCTAGGTTTGGTAAGATAGGATTTATATTTCTCCTCTATATTATAATTTAGTTATATTATTAATTTTACAACACCATCTTTTAGTATTTTATTTTCACTAGAGTTTTGGAATAAAAGTTGTTTTAAATCTTAGAATATGATAAAATAAATTCTTAAATACCCAAGTCTGTCTAGTAACCTTAAGTTATTTTTGATTGTGATAATTCAGATGGACCAATATATTCCCTTGTTTCACGTCGAATTCATTTTTTAATATAAATTAGTATGATTAGAGTTTGAATTATTTTGTTAATCAAAATATTCACACATACCTGTATATATTAATTTTAAAATTTATTTCTTTTTTTACATAAATACTTCAATTTAAATTTATCAAATTAAAAAAATTCAAATAAAATTTTTTAATTGTTATTTTCCATATTTGTATTATAATAATTAAAATTTTTAATTCTCTCGCAACTCAACCCTTTCTTCATCTTCCTTTCTCTGCAACGTTTTCCTCACTGCACCATTGATCTCAGTATTGTTCTCTTCACCACTGCGCACGTCTCATCTTACACGGTCAGTGTTCAATTTCCTTCCTTTGCTTGTATTTTTCTTATGTTTCCTCTTTGTAACGTAGATCATCATATATGTTAAACCTCAAAATGAAGTTTTGGTTCTGGGTTAGTGATTTACATTGAAAATTTGGTTCTGGGTTAGTGATTTACATTGAAAATTGGTTCTGGGTTACTGATTTACACTGAAAATTGGTTTCGGAGTGTTTATGTGAGAAACACTTGGTGGAACAACCCTAAATGTGAGTTGTTGGACACATCCAATACAACCACAAGCTTTCACTTCATTAAGAATATTTTAGAATAATAGTACTAAAACAATAATATATCGAAAAAAAAAATAATGCTTTTGATTAAGTCATGTGAGTGCGATCAATTTGTTCTTCTCATTGCCGCACCTCTTTAAATGGAGAACTTTCAGAGTGCCGAGAACGTGTTCGATGAAATACTTGAGAGAAATTTAGGTGTGTGGAATGTGGTGGTACAGGATTGACCAATTTTGAAATGTTTGAAGCCTATGAAAAAGCGAGTTGGGTTTCATGAAAAAGGGTGGACTCGTTATAATTTTGCAATGAAACCCATATATCAAACTATCATTAATCTCTACATTTCAAGGCTAATATTGATGCTTCTGTTGTCACCAACTGAGGTGGTGGTTAAGGGGTGGTGTTCAGGGACTGCGATGACCAGATTTTGGCATCTGCTACATGCCTACATCCTCATCTACTGTCGTGAAAAGCAGTTGCAGAAGCTCTTAACCTTAGATGGGCCATCCAAGCAGTTGCACAAGTAAAGTGATTTTTGAAAGTGACTGTAAGGTTCTCCAAGATTTGGCATTCTCAAGGATTAATCTAAATAGAACATATATGCATGGTGGTGTAGTAAATGAGTGTAAAGCCCATGCTCATGGTTTGTTGGAAGTAGATATGCTTCCAACAAGATGAGAAGGAAATAAACTAGCTGATAGAGATGGAGGCACGGTGCACTAGCCCTGACCTGTGAGCTTCGTGAGTGAGACAAACAAGTTGTCCAAGCCAGAAAAAATGTTAATGAAAAACAATTTTCTTTTCTTTTTATTTTTACTATTACTATATTGGTATTTTATGATATTCTAGATGGGCTATATTGACCATTCTATTGGCTAATAAATCCTTACAATCTGATGCATCCCAACACATGTTCTTGTTGCAACTTTAATGTGATTACGAAATTGTTATCGTGCATTTGATGCTTTTGAAGTCTTATGGATCATTTTGTTGTCCACATATTTTATTATATAGACCTGAATTAGAGAAGGAACACGAGGAGTCCACATACATGGATTCACAGGGCCAGACAACTTCTTTGCAGAGACTTCAGAATGTAGAAAAGGTAAATTTTGAAAATGTTAACAAAAAGGGTCCTGAAAGTCACAGAACATTATAGTATTTTTTACTGATTTTTTTCCCTTGCTGCCGGTCATTGTAGAGAATTGTGAAGGTTTTGGAGCTTGCTGGAGGAGTCATGGATGAGCTTGCAAGCCCAGTTGGTCCTCGGAAAGATGTGGTCCAAAACCACTGCCTTGAGTTCATGCAATTAATCAAGGTCCTTGTCTCACAGAAATCAATTTACTGTTTGGTGTATACATATATATTAACCGTGTGTTTGGATCTATGTGCATGGACTCTTGATCCACTTCACAGCAGAAGCTATTGTAGCTTCTGCGTTTTTCCCTCCATATGCACATCTTCGTTACATACTAAAGAGGATAGCCTTGTGGGTTCAAGTCCCAAAATGAGCACCAGTTTAATTAAAGTGGTCTCATTTCAATAATTACCATTATAATAGCAGGCATTCTGTAACAATATTTTATTACTTTACACTAATCTTTTGTTAGGTATGGTTCAGAAATTAGTGAAAAAATGAATGAAAGATAATTTTTTGTTGACAATATCTCCATGAACTCTATTATGAAGAGAAAAAAGGAATATAAGTTGTTGCTTTCTACATTTCTAAACCTGTGATTGAACATACCTCAAATCTTCCTCTTCCTATATCTTAATATCCTATATTTGCCAAACTCTGTTAGAAACTTAGGATTCTTGCTAAAACACAACTCTGACTAAATCCCTTAATTAACATAGGCTTTCCTAACTTCTTCTAAAACCATGCATATTTCTTGCAGCCAGCATTTCTGTGAACTGGAATTTGAACCTTGTGGTATCGCTATGCATAAATATTTTAAATAATGGCATTCTAAACATGTGTTAACAACATTATGATTGGAAGTTGTGTATTACGGGGTGCTTAAGTTTCACATTGAGTAATATGAGATGCTTGGTACAGTATGTGAATATTTGGTTCTCCCCCTTAATAGCTAGCTTTTAAGGATGTGTTTCCAAGTACTTTGGTGCTTATCGCATTACAATTTCAGAAAGTATCTTTTGATCTTTAAAAGTTATGGAATTAGTGATTACCAAACAACCTTGGATTTGAACTTAAACTCTTATTTTAACTTCAACTTAAAGTAGTTTTACATATTAAAAAAATCGTGAGGCCAAAATCTACCAATGTTCTTGTTATTAAAACCTAAAACCTATTACAAGTTGCTTATAAGTGTGGTCTGTGTTTTAGTAAAAATATATTTTAATATATTCAAAATATTCTGATTCAAATTTAAAACTAAGGCTGAATTGTCCAAGACAAATTACATGAACTAGTCAGGTTACTCAAACAAAATACTAATGTGAAATCTGTACATATTAAATTTTTCCTTAAAATGCAGTGGATTTCTTAAAGTAAGCAAAGCAGGGAACTTATGATCAACTGACTCTGTTTTGTTTGAGTTCATCTTGTGAATTTGATGCTCAAACTTGTGCTTTAATAACTGCTCTTTTTCTTTTCAAATCTTTCAGGACATTCAGGTGGCACTGCGTGATGAAATCAAAAGTGCTTGTGAATATCGTCCATTTGAGAAATGTGACTATGGTTCAAGAATAGCCAATGAGATTTGTCACAGAAAGGTGGAATTTATTATGTCACAATTGGATGCAATGAAACAAACTATAGATGAGTATCATTCGGCAGTTTGAAAATGTAGCCTAGTTTCCTGTAGAAGACTGGGTTACCACCCAATAATTAACTTACTTGGGATGCTTGTTACTAGTGAGTGTGTAGTTTTTGGTGAAGTAATAGTTACCTTTGGAAAGTGGTTTACATTTTCCAATCAGGTAGTTATCATGATCTCTGCAACTTCTATGATTACTATCGACTTAGTCCTGATCAGACCCCAAATCTTTCCTTGTATATTTCTTGCTACCTTGAACATAATCTTCTGTGACCTCATTAATTTAGTGTAGGAAGAAAATGATTATTATGTTGGAACTGTGTGGAAAAGTCATGGACATTTTCCTTGTATATTTCTTGCTACCTTGAGCATAATCTTCTGTGACCTCATTAATTTAGTGTAGGAAGGAAATGATTATTATATTGGAACTGTGTGGAAAAGTCATGGACATTTTTAATTTACTATTTTGCTATAAGAAAATTAAAATTCAAATAATTAATATTCTAATCATTTAATCCAATTCAAATCACATGAGTGGTATTTAGTTGTATTATTCAAGCAAGACATTCAAATTGAGCTGAAGCAGAAATGTTTTTATTTTATTTTTGTGTTTGATAATTCTTTTATGTTCAAAACCAATACAAACTGATTTGTAAACATCTATATTGAATACAAATATGATAATGTATATATAAATAGAAATAAAAGTAAGAGACAATAACCATAAAATTAGAGTACAAGCATTATCTTAATTCAATAATAAGAGCGTGCCAAGGAAATTCTTTTCTAGATTTATTATAATATTTTTATATCAAATAAAAATATTTTCTTAATAGTGTTATATTTAAATTAAGCTAATTTAGTCCCATTGTTTAATAAAATAATACTGTTCCTTAAAAAAACTATAAAACAATTGTATTGCAATTATTTTATTTTATTAACTTAAAAGAGTATCCATCTAATAAAACACAATTGTAGTTTTTTATTTTAAAAATTAAAATCTTCTACTATTTACTATTTAAATTATGGATCTTAAAAAAACTAGTTTTTCTAGTGGGAAAAACAAATTTTAATTATGACTATGCCAAACTCTCCCGCAATAAAAACTATAGGCATTTTTAAAATGTAAAAACAAAAAGAAAAGGTATGTAAATTAAAATAATAAAAGTTATTTTATAATTAAAATATAGAACTCTGTATATAATGTGTTTGTCTTAAAAAAGAATAGATACATTAATTTTATAAAATTTGTTAAACATTCTATTGTTTCAAAATTAATAATGGATTGGTATAATAATTTTTCCATACATAATTTATAGTGGCTAATTTATATATGGTTGATCATCAACAAATCCTATAAACAAACCTAAAAACCCTAAACTCAAATATCCTAAACTCACTCTTAACACACTAAAAAAAATCTCAAATACTCTTCAACTAAATAAACTCCACAAACACACACTTTACCAGCCACCATCTACTCACATTTATCATTTATCAGTTGTCTCTTATAGACATATTAGATACACAACTTTGTCCATATTGATCATCAATAAATCCTAAAACAAACTAAAAAATATATAAATTCTAAAACAAACTGAGAAATATACTCTAATCAGGAACAATTAAAAGTTTTAAACTCATTTTTAAGGATCCACTAAAAAATGTTAAAATAGAATTTTCAAATTTAATAATATTTTTTAAATGATATTTTTAATAAAATAATTATATTTTTATTAAAAGTTTATATTGGTAAACTTTATAGATATAAAACTATTTAGTAATTAATAATTAATTTTGATAATAGATAAATATTAGAAAATAAACCAATATGACAGAGAAATTAATTGTTAATTTTGATAATAGATGCATAATGGGAAATGTTTGATATAGTTAACCAATATATAGGTTAATTAATTTAATTAGAAATTAACATTGAGTAGAAGAAAATAAATTATGAATTAAAAAAAAAAACTATAGTAAACTACCTACTAATAAAACTATATAATCACCAATGTTAAATATAAAACAATACTATTAATTATTTTAGCATTGCACAAATTTGAAATAAAAAAAAATTAATTGGTTATCAATAAAAAAAATGTAAGATGTAACACCCCAAAAATAACATGTATAAAACTAAACATTCTACTAATCATCATTAAAATTCATCAACATACAATAATCCTTTAAACTAAAGTATTTAAAATTTCTACCTTCAGAATTCTACTAAAACATAATTACAAATTATCTCCAAATTATTTTTCAAATTTAGCTTATGCCTAAAAGCATCAGTCATTCCAAATGATCCGCCACAGACCCATCTGCAACACCATCTGCTCCCGTGCCAAAAACACGATCATTGCAAACAGATATCAAAACACAAGTACAACAAAACAAAGGGTAAGCTAACCAAAATTTTAATAATACTTGAGTATTTCAATTCAAACACAAATATTAACACTACTCAAGTCTTTCATTCAGTACATGCACCATCACAATATAAGACACTGACACACTATAAACTTGACTCTACTTCCGGAAGACTCGTGCATTGAATAGACCTCGAGATATGCACCTGTCATACGCTGTGAACCCACACAGCCTCCAC
>Ga0209700_107012_pt1 | contig 16573 bp, 12 predicted proteins | sample SiratroredBW_FD_187528 | JGI IMG/M metagenome (GOLD analysis project Ga0209700, IMG submission 187528) | Root nodule microbial communities of legume samples collected from California, USA - Siratro red BW (SPAdes) (version 2) | ecosystem: Host-associated > Plants > Roots > Nodule | place: USA...
CTGTCTGTTTCTGAAATTTAATCTGGTTTTCAGTATACTGGTTTTTCAGATTTCATATTTGTCTGCAGTGCACTGATTCTGTTTGATTGGTTTTCATATTTGTAAATTGTTTGAACCTTTGTAGATTACAGTCTAAGTTTCTTTAAAGATTTTGTATTCTCACATTGAAAAGCAAATTTCGAAAAGATTCAAAAAGGGTTCAATTCACCCCCCCCTCTTGAACTTAGGCCAAACACTTATTTTAACACATACTTTGTCATATAATCAACCAATACTAATTTTAATAACTAATATAAAAAGTGCAATGACCCAATTAAAATTCAAAGATAGCAGTCTAACAACTTAGAGCATACAAACTTAAAATAGAATAGTATGACATAGGTGGGATATAAATCTTACAAGATGGATGTTTAACGAGTTGACTGAGTATATTTCATTCCCCTCTCTATGGAATTTCAAAGTGAAGTTTTTATGCTGACTATGATCCAAATGATGCACCCTAACTCTTCCTTCTACTTATCCAACCTACAACAATTGTATTGCCAGTTTCAATATCCCAATAGTAATCAAACAAGACATACAACTTACAAATTGACAATTACACTAAAATTAGAATCAAGAAGGAACATATATTTTGTATATTATTTTTATAAATTAGAAATATATCATGGATTAAACTAATGGTATTTCATATTTAAAGTGTGTTTGTTGTTTTTCTTATGTAAAGTATTTGTTTAATGCATTTTTATATACCTTTCAACTTGTTGAAAAATTCAAATACTTTTACAATATAATTATAATATTACAAAAACTAAGAACAAAATTATTTATGCTACATTATCAAGCAATTAAATATAATAGTGGGTGATGACAGCTACATAAATGTCAAATTCATATAATAGTGAAACGCGCCATAAGCCATCATGTACGACTAAGATTTTCTTCCAATCTTCAGTTAAACCTGCAAACAGAAATGTCAAAGTATTAATTAATACAAATTCATAAAAAATTAAAATCTGTAGAAACAATGATGACATGGATTGAGTGTAAGACCATAGTGAAAGTGAACACATTAATGGGTCCTCAATGAAATCACATAACAAAGGAATTAGAACAATTTGACTATGAAATCAACCCAGAAAACGAATAAAGGAAACATAAAAAAAAGGACAAACGAACGGATCATCATTAGAAAAATGGAGCGAAACAAAACACGAAATTAGAGTGAAATTCATTAATGGGCAATCAAGGATCACAAGGTAAAATTGCAACCCTTGTCTACGATTTTTACAGTCCCACTTTACATCACACATATACAGGACTCTTTCCTTTCCCCATTTCATTCTCCTTCTTCTTCATTTTTTTATCTTCATTTAATTATATTCTATATCATCGTAAAAGTCCTTTTTTATCATTTTCATTTTATAATAACACACTTGTTATTATTATTATTATTATTATTATTATTAAAAGATCAGAAATTAGAGGTAAAATTAAATTTTCACTCGATGTTTTACTACAAGATTATGTAACTATCATAAAACTTTATGTTAATTATATTCCATCTCAAAAATTCTTATCCAATTTCAATAAGATCAGTTTTAAACATTCTAGTAGATAAAACTCAATATAATTTGAATCTATATTTTTGTTTGTGGACGTTTTAAATAATTTTTATTGTAAAGCTAAACAATTATATTAGGTACATGTATATATAGTTAAGTTGGTGAATGATTAGAGTGTTTAAGACGAGAATAAGAAATTGAAAAAAAATGAATATATCAGGATCTTCCATGGTTCGAAGGGGTGAGTAAGTGAGTGAAGTGAATCATGAAGGAATGAATGGTGAATAAGGATTTGTACCTACACCAGAAGAAAAGGCCCACAATCAAAGGCCCACACAAAAGGGGAAGAACCGAACTTCACAATTTTCTGAATTCTCATTTTTATATATATATATATATATATATATATATATATATATATATATATATATATTTAAATAGTTTAAAAAAAACAAAAAAAAAATCTGGTTTTGTCGCCATCGTGTTCCACTCCCACGACATAGTCTCACGTACCAACCAACCACCATAACCGATTTCTCACTCACTCACTCACCACAAAGTAGATAAAATATGCTTTTTTATCTTAGTCCATCCATTTCAATATTCTCAAATTAAAATTGAACTGAAAATATTACGTGGAGATTTTGCAAGCCACATTCGTTTCCGCTCCAAAGAGGAAGATTTAGATCTTTCAACCTTATGTGATGAGGGATTACCACTGCCTTTGGTGTTCTAAACCCTAAAAAAAAAGGAACCCTTTTGAAATTGACAAGAGGTCGGATGCCAGTTGATAACACCGAAAAGTAAAGTTCAATCAAAATATTTTAGAGATAAAGTAAAATGATTTATTTTAATTATACTTTCCAATAGTGGGCAATTGGTCTAGTTTTTGCGAATTTTTCTTTTTATTTTTCAATAAAAAATGACTCAGCATCATATAGAAAAAGAAAATGCTACCCAAAGATAACTAAGTGGACAATTGGTCTAGTGGTATCTGTCGCGACCTGGATCACGAAGGGATGGCGATATGGAAAAAATAAGTTTGAAAATTAAGAAAAAAGGAATTGCCACCATAGTTTTTATGGAAAACTATGGAAAACTAAAGGAAACAAGGATAAGGCCAGTTTACGAAAACCGAATTGAGGGTCCGGGAGTCGGTTATGCGTGGGGAAGGTATTAGGCCCCACAACGCCCATCCTAAGACAGTACCTTTAATTGAATAAAATAAAATGAGTGTAATTTTCAGAATGTTTATTTTTCACAATAAAAGGAAATAAAAACAAACAAAATATCTTTTACTTTGAAAGGGAGCCCGACAAGGTTTAATCTTGCTCCTACGTATCTCCATAGGGATGGAGAATCAGGGTTATATAGTTCTATGGTTTGAAAATTGTTTGTTTTGAGAATTTGATAATTTTTGAGATTTTTCTATTTTTTAATTTTAGAAAAAATTTAGTGTTTTCAAAAATTAAACTTCATTTTGGATATCGCTTGACGCGTATGACCCTTTAATATTTCAAATGAAATTAAAGCTTTTCGAATTAATTTCCATATGACGTGAGCGGTCAATTAAGAAATTAATTGAAAGTTTTATTTAAAACATCCCTCCTTATATATGAATACGAGAAATAGGCTTTTAAAATAAATAGCCCGACGTAAACTCTTAAACCTTTTTCTAAGTAAAATATTTAAAATAAAATTAGGGGCGGTTTTGGAATTAAGGAAATCTGTAGGTGCAAATCTTAATTGATGGGATGCAGGAAGTAACTCAACTAATTAGAAACTCACTTAGGGTTAAAGGTGTTTTGGGGATTGAGGAGCACTGAGGGTGCAGGCCCTAATATATGGGGTGCAGAATGTAACTTAACTAATTAGAAACCTCTTAGGGTTAAGGGTGTTTTGGGGATTAAGGAGCACTGAGGGTGCAGGCCCTAGTATATGAGGTGCAGAGAGCAAACGACCCATTTTATTCAAAAGAACCTAATTAGGGTTTGGATAATAGGATTAGGTTAGTGGAGGCACAACATTTTGATGCTGCTTAGGAGGTGGAAACCCTTAGAGAGGCTACCATCCTGCTAGGTGGTCAGATGCGACGGCAACAGCCAGTTGACAACAGCGACGACCAACAGTGGCACCAGCGACGGTGGGGGATGGCGGCACGGAGAGGGGAGGTTTTTTGGAGCTGCTGCTTGCGGTTAGGGGAGTGATGAAAGGCGTGAGTGAGAGGTTGATGGCGTAGGTTGGTCGTCGATGGTTGTTGGTGGAAGAGGTAGGTGTTTTGGGGGTTTGAGGGTTTGAGGGGAGATTGTTGTTGTGGCGGTGCTGTTTAGGGTTATGGTTTGGAAGACGATGACGACGACGGTGGCTTGGGTGGTTATTTGGAGTGGATGAGGAGCTACGACGGAGGCCTGTGAGATGCTAGTGGTGTTAGAGGGTGGCGAGAGATTTCAGTGAGGGTTGTGATGGGACGCGTCAGAGGTTTTATTAGGTTTCTTTCACAATTTTTCTTTGGAGGAGTGGTAAAGGTGTATGGTTGTAAGGAGGTGCTGCGGCCGATAGCTCACGACGAGATTAGAGGAATTGATTTTGTTGGGTGCTACGCCTGAGGCCTAGTGGAGGCGTGGTGGAGTTTCATATGTTGATGGAGTTTGAAGGTGATGTCTTAGCAATGTGCTTGGTGTTTGAAGTGAGGTTCGGTGGATAGCGGTTTCGAGGGAGGAATGGCGGCATGGTTCTGGCGGCGGTGAACTTTGGCAAGGCGCGATGGCAGAGGTTAAGTTTGGAGGTTGAAGAGTACTTTGATCGAAGCAAGCCCAAAGGTGGAAGAGCACCATACCTCGCGAGCGGAGGTTTGCGATGAAGACTGAATGGTGGTAACAATTCGATGTGGGAGGACTTTCTCATGGTGGCGACCATCGTGCCACATATTTTACAGTTTCCTTCTCCCCAATCCTTCATTCTCTTCTTTTAACTCATTTGATTTTGGTTTGTGTTTTTGAATTTTAGATTTAATTGGGTTCTTGAAAAGCATTTCCGGATTTTCAATTTGATGATGTTGGTTTCGGTTTCTTGGACATTAGAACATGCCATCAAGCAGCGAACTCTAAAAGGCATAAAGATTAAGACCAAAGGTAGCAATCTTAGGTAAAATTTATCCTATTTCATTCAGATTTATATCATCATTCAATCCAGGACATAATCTAACACTTTTGATTTATATCACAGATTCACAGAACAACCACAAAGCAAACATAAACGCAAAGATAACTCACTGATATGCATAAAAACCAGAAGGTTCACTTACCTGTTGAAGACCAGCTTTAGAAATGTTTTCTTCTTCCTTTGTTATCGCTCTTTCAATTTCTTATTTCTTCTCTATAATCGCTTCTTCAATCTTTCTCCTTTTGAAATTTTGAGACTCACTGATATGTATTTGTCTGGTATTCTGAACTAGTGCCTTTTCAATCTTCTATGTTTCTATGCTTTTTTAATTTTTGTGCCTTCCTCCCCCCTTCTCGAGTGAGGAGAAGAATCAGAATCCAGTGTTCTAACCTTTTTTTCAATCCTTCTATGCTGCTTGCAATATAACCCGAAATACCAGTGGGAGGCAATGTGTCTATTTCGTTCATCAGGTTACATTCCCTGCTTTTCAGACCTTGGGATCGTTTTTTTTTTTTTTGTAGAGGGACAAAATTTCTTTTTGCAGGGTGGTAGAGGATGGTGGTGCTGTGTGTTGGTTTGTTGGGAGTACAAAGATTTTGGGAGGAGAGAGGGTTGGAAGATCCTGAAGATTTTGGGGGTATGCCAATGATTAGGGAGTGTGAGAAAAGAAAGAGGTTGGGCCTTGATGCTAGGGGTGTCTAAGAAAATAGTCATGCCAGCCTAAAGATGAAAGTACGGTGCTGGTGAAAAGGAAGCCTTGTAAAAAAAATACAAAATATCTTGTATTTGTTATTACTAAAATAAAATGAAACTTTATTTATTATTACCACTCTTTCTTCTTTTTAGAAAATGAAAGTAAAAGAACAAGACGATAAAATAAAACTATATATATTTTTTCATTGTTGTTTTTTTTTTTAAAAGAGCAAATAAAAACAAAACAAAAAAACGCTAAACGATTAAGATTTTTTTTAAAATTATTAGAAATACATTATACTTTCTATCCGGACGAAATTAGATTTTGACAGTATCATTCTCGCTTTGGGTAGGAGAAGTGATGGATTCGATTTCATGGTATGCTCTTTTTTATTACTTTTGGAAAAGATGTGGAATTAATTTTGAAAATTATTATTATTATTATTATTATTACTACTATTACTATTATTATTAGTAGTAGTATTGTTATTATTATTTATTATTATTATTATTATTATTATTATTATATGACCGATTCTGTGACTGATTCTGTGAACGAATCTGTTACCGAATATTTCGGTCACTAATTCGGTCATTGATAGTGACTGAAAAAAATCGGTCACTGAATTGGTCACTATCTGTGACCGAAATTTTCAGTCACTGATTTCAGTCACTATTCAGCAGTTTTCTAGTAGTGGGCCTCAAAAAATAAAAAAAATATTTTTGTTTGTTTTACTTTAATTTTTGTCTCATTTTTTTGGAAAGATAAACACTTTGAAAAATTATACTTAGTTTACTTACTTAATTAAAGGTACCGTCTTAAGATGGGGGCGTTGTGGGGGTGTTAATACCTCCTCACATGTAACCGGCTCCCGAACCCTAAATCCAGTTTCGTAGACTTGTCTTATCTCATTTTAGGTTTTTCCATAGTTTTTCATAATAAATTATGGTGGTGAATCCTTTTTTTCAAAAATCAAAATTACTTTCATTTTCCTTTCGAATTGTCGTCTCCATCGCGATCCCGGTTGCGACATCAAGCCAACGATATAACACATCCCCTAACTTATTTTCAGAAGCCCTCTCTACAAGGGAAATCACGAACATATGATCAATGATATCCCTTTAAGACAGTTCTAACTCCCCGGTTAAATTAGATGATGAAAGCAAATCTCATGAGTTTTCACCCTTTCAGACTAGATGTTATGAAATTAGATGATGAAAGCAAATCTCATGAGTTTTCACCCTTTTAGACTAGATGTTATGAAGACCGACTCCCTCAAAAGTTGAAGTTTGCCAAGTGTTGAAAAATGTAATGGGTCGATGGACCCAAAGGCTAATGTCAAAGTATATTTTACCCAAAAATAACTTTTTTTCATAAGACTTAAGAGTACATTATAGGCTCTTCTTAATTACTTTGACGGGATAAGCCTTAAAATGATATTATTTTTGCTCAGAAACCTAATAGACTCGATTGACATTTTCTATATGAGATTTTTAACTCGTTTTGTTGATTATTAAAATCTGATTACAATCTCTACTTCTCTACCTAATGTTATACAAGGAAATTAATTATGCTTAGAAGCAAACATTATTTTTTTTTGTCTTGGAAACGTTGATAATTTAGGTTGGAAAATACGATTCGCTTATTATTCTTTAGTTTTTAGTAATCAAATGTTCTAATATGATTTTTTTGGTATCTTTAATTTTTTTGAAAAGGACACTCTTGTACCAAAGTTTTTCTAATATTGGAAAATTTAATAAAAACTTTTATATGATGAGATCTTCTTCCTCTCTTTATTAGACATTATTTTATTAGAAACAAAAATCGTCATGCCTATTATTTTATTTAATTTTTTTTCTTATGATTTTTTCATAATCTTCTTATTGCTTGTATTTCTTTTCTTTTTATCTAATTATTGATTTTGCACATCAACCTCTTATTTAAAAAATATTAAAAATTAATATATATATATATATATATATATATATATATATATATATTATATAAAAAATACTTTTGTGACAAGAATAAAAAATATATATTTTTTAAATTAGAGATGTATTATTAAAAATAAAAGATATTGCTACATTTTTAAATAAAAATAGTTTTTCTTTCTTGAAAATTATTAGTTTTAGAATATACGGTAATTATTGAAATGAATGGAGATTTCATTATCACTCTTTGAGATGATAAAATACTTGAATATTTTTTATGGTGGAAATAATTGAAAGAAAGAAAGTTAAACTCTTGAAACAAAGTTTACTAGGTATTTGTGTAAATTAACATTTAAACATGTTAAAATTTAAAAAGTAAAGCTTCAAGTTAGTTATTCAAAACTATAACTTGTATTTGATGGTGAAACTACCATACAGGTGTAATATTTTTTTGGTATTTACTAAATTAGTATAATTCTTTTTTTATGAAAATATGTAAGTCGTATTATGAAGACACGACTTCAAATGAAGAATTCGTGTTATCTTAGTAAAACTTTAGGCAAACACAGAATAAAAAAAAAATTGAAATCATGCCAACGTGACACAACTTTAATGAAAACAAATTTCTAAACTAAAGTCGTGATCATGTTGACATGATTTCAATTTTATTTTTTTTACTAAAGTCATGCCAAGTTTGTAAACACAACTTCAATTATTATTATTTTTATCTAAAATTATGTCACGACCACATGACTTTTTCACTTGAAGTTATGATTCTATAACACAACTTACAAATTTTTGTAAAAAAATAATTTTACATATTTAGTAAATACCTACAAAAATTACACTAGTTTAATACTTTTGCCGCATTTGATATATCCCAAGTAGAAGTCAGTGGTGTATAAATACGAAACAGAAAAAAAAAATTACAAAATGATAAATTCGGTCATCCTAAAAAAATGAAAAATTGAGTAAATCATCCACCAACTAAAGAAAAAAAAAAAGTTGGTTTCTAATTTTTTTATTTTTAAACCTATCTAAACCCAAGTATCTCAAAGAATGATCAGATATAAACTATTTTCAACCAAAAGTTAGTTCATAATCTTATTAATTATATTAAGAACTCGGCTACGAACAACAACCTAGTTATCTGTTTCATAAACAAAAATATTTAAATATCTTAAACAATCAAACCTAATTATTTTTCTATTATTTATCTTTATTTGTGGAGGCTCAAAAGTTTATGCAAGAATTTCCTTACTAAAAGGAGTATCATCTCATTATTCATTATTGCTTTCTTTTCATTATTCTTTAATCTTTTATTAACTTAAATATCAGAAATTTTTTTACAATTTTTCCAAGTAGACCTCAGTACCTCATTCAAAGCTCCTATCTTTGGATTCCAAAGCTTGGCACAAGAATTTCACATTTCCCATAGTTTATGCAGAGACTTTCCAGTTTTCAGTAAAAGCATGATGCTCTTACTCTGCAAGATTATTAGAATATATATCCTAAACATAGAATCCCTAAATATTCTAGAGTATTCTAGAACAAGAAGGAATTAACTTATATATAGATATAGATATACATATACATATATATATTATGCATCTAAAGGCTTCAAACAAACTTGAACACCATGTTTGGGCCTAATTGTGAGGACAACCACTGGTGCATGCCTATAATTCTCAGAAATGGTGAAGCTAAACTGAGAGATGAAGATGGAAAGTATGATCTTGGCTTCCATCATGGCAAATGATTGTCCAACACAGTTTCTAGGGCCAGTAGCAAAGGGTATGAAGCGACCAGGTACGAAGGTTTTTGAAGCAAACCTGGCAGGGTTGAACTGGTTTGCATCTTCACCCCACAGTTCTTCACTGTGGTGAATGGCCAACACTGGAATCCAAATTGATAAGCCTTTGGGAATGTGGAGGTCTCCCAACTCAGTGTCTTTGAAAACCATTCTTGGCATCACAGTTGCAGGAGGATAGAGCCTCATTGACTCGTTGATCACCATGTGTAACTGCAATATCAGATAAACAGCTTATTAGAATAATTATGTTTCTTCACACATGATTCACTTGGATTTGTGAATGTTGGATTAAACTATGCCTCATGATAATTTGTGATTAAATAATAATATAAGAACACTTAGCAATACTAATACATAGATTATTTACCCATTTATTAAACTAAAGGTTAGGCTCATCTTTAAGAAATAAATAAGTATTACTTTCATACTTACAAATATAAACAAAAAATTTTGCAATATTTTTAATGACTTCTTTTCGTTCATGATTTTAAATTCAAAAGAAGGAATTTTAAGGAAAATAATTCAAATTAGTTAAATTAAATGATGTTTAATTTTTTAATTAGTACAAAAATTAGTTATTTTTTTTCATAGGTTGAGTTATTTTAGAGCACAAAATTTAGAAATAGGTGTTATTGGTTCTATTCTTTAATTAAATCTAAGTTTGTCCTCAGTTAAAATATTTAATAAAATCCTTTGGTACGATGGTTATCAAAATAAACATTCAATTTTAATCAAAAACAGCAACAAGAAAACTTATAATATCGTCCCTAAATTTTATGCTATTTTAAGAACACAAATTTTCAAGTAAACATTAGAGTGATATACCATTGGCTATTTGGGCTGGGCTTACAAAGTAACTTGCATCAGAAAGAAATTGCTTTGTAAATTAAAGGGAAAAAAATTGCTGCATTTATCTTACCTCATACCGTTGGTTATTTTATCCTCAACATATACTCTCCTTTTTATTGTAATGGTCATATTTAATCATTATTTGAAAAAAAAATGTAAAAATATTTTAAAAAACAAATATAAATAATGGAGAAAATTCATTCAATGTCATGTTTCTCAATTCTGAGTTTGGGAAATTTTAAACTTCATATTCCACTCCTATCCAGTGATGCATTACATAATTGGAAAATGTTAATTATTATAAGAATATTTTAAAACATACCTAAAATTCTTTTAATTAGTTGATAAAACTATGAATATATGAGAACCAATCTCTTTGAATAAAGTATAAACAAAACAAAAAAACACATAATTATAGTTGGAGAAAAAGAAAGTAATTTGATACTAACCAGAGTGAGCTTGGAGAGTTTATCAAATGTTGGAGTTTCCCCTTGGAATACCTCTTTGACCTCAGCTCTGACTTTGTCTTGCCAATGTGGATTGCTTGCTAGCAACATAATTGTCCAAGTGAGTAAGAGTGCAGTAGTTTCATGTCCAGCAAAGAAAAATGTTTTGCATTCATCCATAACCACTTGAAGATTCAAGCCACCACCCTCTTTCTTCATCTCTTCCAAGAGTATGCCCAACAAATCATTCCCATGTGAATTGCTTCTCCCCCTCTCCACACTATCTTCCCTACCCTTTATGATCTCCTTTAAGAGTTTCTCCACCTCCATCTTCAAACTCTTTATCTGTCTATTGTACTTGCTAGGAAAAAACCTATAACATATCAATTTCATCATGAATGGTGTAAGTTCACATTTGAAAAAAAGGGGACGTGAGAACTCTTGGGAGAATCTAAGGAATTAAATACTGAAGAGATCTCACGGGAATGAGAACTGAGTCAATATATAAGGAAGTGACACCACCTTTAACCTAAAATTTTAAGACATTGGATTTATGGATTTTCTTTCTTATATGTTGCTCAACTTTCACATTTGAATACCTAACCAAAATTATGCCAATTTATTATTTTTTTTAAAAGTCACTATTTTAAAAGGGGAGGAAGAACAAAAAAAAAATCAATTGAGACACTATAGAAAGTAAAAATTATAGTAAAATTTGGATCAAAGTAACTTTTAAGACCAAAGAATTTTAACTACTATACGGATCACAATTTTAACAAGAAAAATAAGAAAAACTTGGCCTACGAGTAAAAATAGAAGAGGTCACACCTTTGGTTTCTAAATACCTCATATCACGGTTATCCTAATATGAGAAAAATGTACAAAGATATCATCACGTAAGTGATAGAAGACATGTATCCAGGATTGATTGTGATGGTAGAATACTTCCAAAGTTTTAAGACAAATTTCAATATACCATTATATGCTGAGATTTAAAATAACAAAAGAGAAATGTGAGAATAACAAAAATGAGTTCTAAAATTTCAGTATACCACTAAATGTGTAGTCATACCAAAGAGTATAGGTTATAAAATGGCTATATATGATAAAATGTTATTGTGACAATTATTATTAGGAAAAGGGTGCAAAAAAAACACTCAAGACACATTAATGACGGAAAATTTGCAGGCATTTAAAACAAATAAATGGGTGTAAATTATAAGTTATAGATAATTTTATATGTTAAATTAGATTTAAAGTTTATTTTTAATATCTTATCAGAATCTTTGCCGTGTTACCTATTATTGATTGATGTGAGAATATTATAATATTTAATTTTATATTTAAAATATTTATTTTTTAATATTAGAAATGGGTTGGAAATATAAAGTAAATACAAACTTCAAGACTAAGTTAAATGAAAAATTTATTTTCTAATAAAAAGATTCATTATCTTTTAATCATATTTTCACTATTTAACTATCTTTATTTAGCATTAACATATGACATTCTTCGCATATTCCTCTGTATGGTAAAAAAACAGATGTCATTCTGAGATTGACATACCTGCTTCCAGGAAGGAGAAGATTGCGAGTTGCAAGAGCACAACGACTCTGAAGTTGTGTGAGGAGATAAAATATTTGCTTTCCCTTTTTATAGCTTGTGCCAAACTCAGTTTTTGAGATAATATCTGCAGTGAGTTCAGTCAAGTACTCTCCAATCTCCACCTCACTTTGCCCTCTTTCTAATGCATTCTTCAGTGACTCAAGCATTTCCTTTGTGCACTCCACCATGTGCCCAGCATAACCCTATACATTCATTCCATTTCCATCATCATTTCTATTCAATCATCACTTCAAAACAAAATTGGGTGTACTTAAAAGATCATTAATTAGCAAAAGGTATTCATGTGTGAGTGGTTAATTATAGTATAAACACCTAAAATATACCTTAAGTGTCTCTCTCATGAATGCAGGGGCAACCATGTGACGTTGGTGGTACCACTCTTCACCATTGACCATCAACAACCCTTTCCCAATGAAATGTTTGGTACCTTGTTGTTGTTGCCATGATTTCCCAGATATGGGGTTGTACTTTATCAGAAATTCCTTTATCAGTGCAGTGTCTGTTATACACAACCTTGGTTCTATTCCATTCCAATATAAGAATCTCTTTCCTACATGATCATGGTAAAGCCAATAACAAAATGAAGAAAAATCTAAGATTAACACACACTTGTGCATATACATGTACATATAAGAACATTTTTAATCTTGGTCATAAAAATATACAAGAATGGGAAGACTAACTTTGCTTAAATTTTATTTTAAATTAACTGTTTCATTTCTGGTTTGTGTCTCTTATAAATCCCATTGATGTGATCAATAGGAACATAGAAATAGACAACACATGTGCGTATATCCATACAATTTATTATACATAACTTATAAGATGAGATAAAAAAGATAATTAATTTGGGACAAATTTCATGATATTTTGGAGACTTTGAAGGGTTTCGATATTGAGAAATTTTCATTCGCTTTCTTCCTACTCTTTACTCTTAAATGGCCATAGAAAATTATACCGATGCTGTGAATTTGGAAAATTACAAAGAAAAAAAAAATACTATTCCACATTCTTTCAAAGGATTTATGGATGAGATACTCTTTACACTTTTGAATAACAAAGAAGATAGATATTGTACGCTTGAAATTGTGGATCTGAACTTGTAATTTTATTGATATAAATTATAAAAGAAAATATTTATTTTTAAGAAAGACCTTATGTTTAGCTACTTCTGAGATGAAGAATTTGAATTTTTTATTAACAATAAATATTTAGTATGATATACTTTTTGCTATCAATGATGTTAGGAAGATCATACAATTTGAAGATATGTATACTTTTTGCTATCAATGATGTTAGGAAGATCATACAATTTGAAGATATGTATAAAAATATGGATTTGAATATCAATCCAATTATTTAGATTTACATATATATAGAAATCCAAACTAATTTTTTTTAGAAAATATGAATTTGAATTTAGTTCCACTCCAATTAGTTTGATCTATAACAAAATGGATTATAATGACAGATCCAATTTTGTAAATGTATACAAGACTTGAACTTTGATTTCTAATCCAATACAAAAACTTCGTGCATGAGAGTTATGTACAATAAAATTTCATATCCATTCTAAGATAAGTTGTGTGCAAGTGTTGTTGTAGTAGGAAGATAAGAGCTTCTTTTTCTATCTCTATATTTTTCAGTTTTCCGGAATGCCCATATTAAAAAGACTCTTTCACCCTTATAAAAAGTGAAAGAATGTGCATGGGAGAGACACTGTAAATCGTCTTCCCGAATAACAATTTCTAGAAATTATTTTAGAATTTAGAAATAATTTTCAGATTGAGTCATTTTAGCTCTCGAAACGACTCAATCTTGACTCAATCCGAAAATTGTTTTTCAATCTAATCTAGAAAATGTCATTCTAAAAATAGCGTCATTTCAAATATAATAAATTTTATTTTGGAATAATTTATTCTGTAAGCTGGTTGCAGATTCAAAAGTAATTTCTGAAATAAATTTGCTATATTTGAAATAGTTTTTCAGAATGACACTTTTCGAAAGCCTTTTCGGATGTGAAGAATACACCCGCTATGACGTCACATGCAATGCCTTCTTCCCTCTTCTTCTTCCAATACCACTTCTATTAACAATAACACATTACCTTCGATGGATGACAATGGATGACGGTGGATACAGTAATAACTATTAGTGGCGGCAAGCATAAGAAGTGAAGGAAAATGTGAAATATTGTATGGAGATGAAGGGTAAATGAGACAGAGAAAAATTAATCATGGGAAATTAAAAAAATATATGAAGGTGCAGCAAGAACATATAGAGGTGCAGAAAGAAACTCTCTGGAAAGAGACATACCATATTGGTTGGACCACAGAACAAAATGTGGCAAAATACGACCAACAATATCATGGCGGATAGTTTCCATGTCTTGAGAAACTGCTCTTTTAACAAGGGAGGACATTTCCATGATGTTGCCAGTAATAAAACTAGGTTTAGGACCATGCACACCTTGTTTCTCCATCATCTTCCTTATGCGCATTGGAGTGACCCAGTAACATGAAATGGTCTCGTAGCCACACTTCAGAACCACACTCACAAAGATAACCAAAAGGGTTGTGATAATCACCATCACCATGGTTGGAAAAACACCTACAGAGTTGTGAATGAGAGACACAATTTCTTTCATGAGTCATTCATATATAATACAATTTTGTGAATCAGACCTTTTAATTATGTGTAATAATGACATAATTTAATGTTTTTCCATTTCATGATAATTGTGGGGTTGGTGGGGCTTCGATCAGAATATAAATAATAGTTGAAGTTGTTGTATATTAAAATTTGTGAAGATTTCATTGAAACCAGTGTTCAGTCATTATGGAAGAAGCCTTTAAAAATATAACTTTAACTCTATTTTGAAGGTGCATTTATGATTTTGTTAAAAAAATTCATGCATCATAAATTTTAATTTTCCTTTTATGTCAGTTTATAAACTTTAATATTAAAAAGTTGTACTTAATTTTAATTAATTGAAAAAAAGTTATACACTATTGAATGATTAACACTTGGCAGTCAAGTTGTTGAGCAGGAATATGTTCTGGTTTTACTTTCACAGGAATAAAAATAAAAAGGATTAAAATCTTAAGAGAAGATCTAATTAAAATTAACATAATACCGAACTGTATAATATATATATATATATATATATATATATATATATATAAAATTATTATAAATATGTATATTTTAAGATTACTTTAATCCTATTACAGATTAAAGTTAGAATCAGTATGGTTCTAACTTTAATATGTAATAGGGTTAAAGTAATCTTGAAATATACATATTTATAATAATTTTTATTGCTAATGAAAAATTTATAGTAAATATAATTTTAATAGTTATTCTAAAATTATAATTTTGCTATTGCAATTTATAATTATATTATTATATGAAAATGGTTACATCGTAATTAATTTTTATCGATTTTAAATTTTTTTATAAAAATTAATTATAGAATAAATGGATAATTATTTTATATCACTTGACTGGATCTTGGAGTATCTATTATGATTAAAAGATAAGTATGAAACTGTGGATATCGAAAAGGTGTTATCAGTGTATGAATATTAGAAAAAATTCACCCAAACAAATAGAAGACATTTAGAATTCACTCATCAGTGACAACACACATCATATGTGTAATGTGTCCAAATACGTGGCAATTAAATGAATCCTTTTGCAAGAATTCAACTTTTATAAATACAATAAATAATATAAATTAAAGATGTGTCATTAAATGAAATAAATAAATTATCAATAATTGATTTAAAAAAATTATATTAAGTTCGTAGAACATTTAATCATATTGTCTGATTTTATTATATAATATTTAATGAATTTAATATATCGACTATTTTATGCGTTAATATTAGTATATGAAAAATAATTATATATATATATATATATATATATATATATATATATATATATATATATATTAAAACCTTTGAAGATAGATTAGGATTGACTTATAAAAAAATCAAATTTAGACGAATTATATCCTTTATCGAACTTTGCTAGAATTGGTGAGTGAAGATTTATTTATAGAATTTTTTCGATTAGTGAGAATAAAATAAATTGAAAGTATATAAGTTTAAAAATGAGAATTAAATAAATATTGTTAATAAAATTAATTTATATTTATAACTGATAGCCAGAAAAATGTGTCTCAATCCAAAAGTGCGGGTGCATTATGTTTGTATTCATGATGAGTAAGTAGAGAGAGAGAGGAACACCAAACTATGGATTTCCCTTCTACGTCTATGTCTACATGTACAGAAAATATCCCTATTACCCTATCTTCCAAAATCACCATCCCTGATTCATGTAAAAAGATCCTTTCTTCAAAAATAGGCAACCTTATTGAATACCAGCACATACCAGAGGAGTCGCAGATCGACCACTCCTTACCTCCGCTTCTAAGTCCGTACAACGTCTTCCGACGAGATAAATCCAAGTTCTCT
>Ga0209700_107016_pt1 | contig 16564 bp, 10 predicted proteins | sample SiratroredBW_FD_187528 | JGI IMG/M metagenome (GOLD analysis project Ga0209700, IMG submission 187528) | Root nodule microbial communities of legume samples collected from California, USA - Siratro red BW (SPAdes) (version 2) | ecosystem: Host-associated > Plants > Roots > Nodule | place: USA...
TGGTTTTCAATCAAATTCCGTTCCATGTGAAAACGATACTCATCTTATTTACTATATTACTTGAGGACTCAGTACACTTGCTGAAAATCCGTTAACAAAAGTCAATAACAAACGGGGGCTACAAAAACACTAGCAACTTTCAACCCTTTTTCTTCTGAATTTTGATCAACGAATGACACACACCACTAGACAGAAAACAAAATAATCTGAATCGGGTTTGTACTATATAGGGTTGATGTGGCAGTCCCTTAACTAGAATATAGCAAAGGTAGGTGCAAATCTTAACTAAATCGGGTGTAATTGATTTCTGTTATGATTCCTTATCAGATCCTGACAGAATAAAGTGGGCCCAAACCCATGAAACCCACAATTATACATCCATAAATACAGACACAGTTATCTGGACCAAGGTACTTCTAAACTCTGATTGATATCCCTGCACACTCTAACCCTAAACTGACTTGAGCGTCGAAGTACCTGTAAGACCCCCCTCCCGGGACGGTGAAATTTAGAGCGTTGGACGTTAGGAAAGGAACAACACCAGAGGCGATCAAGGAGCAATTCTAGAAGACATTGTTGTTGCTAAGGCCAGTCGGTCCCTTGCGAGAACATTTTGGCGCCTATCGTGGGGCCAAGATTGATCTAGCAACGATGGTGACAACTAAGAATAATCACGACGGTTAGCCCGTTAATCAGGAAGGAAACCCCTTGGCCGTCCTGGCCGAGATGTGGAGAGAGCTGGAAATGATGCGTAAACTACGAGATTAAGATAGGCTGCAGCGGGAGGAAGAACAACTATGCCAGGCGGACGCCCATGATGCCCTCCGAGAAGAAAATGAAAGGCTGCGACAGAGGCTCAAGAGAATCGAGAAAATGCAGCTTGGCAGGAACGTTCATGCGGAAGGAGATAGTTCTCAGCCAACCGCTCAACAACAACCCGGCCGCGAAAAGGTCGAGCAACTGCAAGAACGTCAAGCGGAAGTCTCTCACCGGGACGACCGAGATGCAATGTCACGGCATGTTGAAGATTCGGCGGATCACCAGTTCCCGTTCACTAACGAGATACTGGCAACTAAGTTGCCGCCCAACTGGAATAATCCCACCTTGGATAAATACGATGACACTACGGACCCGGACGAGCACATCGATTCGTACGTCTCTCAGTTGACTTTGTTTATGACGGACGAATATATATTGCAAGTTTTCCTGACCTCCCTGAGAGGAGCCGCACTCAGTTGGTTCACCCGTTTACCCCCCGGGTCAATAGATTCCTTCGCAACTTTGAAAGCAAAGTTCGTGGCCCAGTTTGCAACAAGTAAGCCGCATCAGATGACGTTGGTTGCGCTGGTAAACATCTGACAGGAGAAATGAGAATCATTGAAGAGATTTATGGCAAGGTTTGGCCAAGTTGCTCTTGACATCCGCGGACTCCTACCGGAGGTAGCAATGGCCTACCTGATCACTGAACTTAGACCAGGGCCATTCGTGGATAGTTTGGCCATGCAACCCCCGACCAACATGGACGATCTCCGACGAAGAGCTACCCAGTTCACGCAAGTAGAAGAATTGCAGCAATATTCGAGAGTTGATCAAGGCCAGGGGAGACATGGTGAGCGGTCGTCAAACCCCCAAGATTCAGGGATACGCCCGACATGCAGAGATTCATAAGATACACACCGTTAAATACCGGCCGGACACGCATCCTAGAGGAGGCTTTGAGCACCGACCTTATCAAAGAACCAAAGAGGGGTGTATCGCCTCAACACGCGGACTAGAGTAAGTACTTCCGGTACCATCACTACCATGGTCATATCACAGGAGAGCCAGGCCCTCAAGGACAAAATCGAAGAGTTGATCCAAGCAGGCCACTTGCAAAGGTATGTCGCAAAGCGATGCCAGCTCGGGCGGCACCAGGAACGCAGTCCAAGAGGAAGGAGTCCTCGCCGGAAGAGCAGAACTCCTAGACCTCGGGAGGAAAGACGAAGGAGCAAAAGCCGGTCGAGAGAAAGGAGCCCCTCACGTCGTAAAGATATCGTGAAAACGGTAGTCAACACTATCTCTGGAGGATTTGGTGGGGGAGATGCGTCCATTTTGGCCAGAAAGAGACATCTACGAAGGATTAAAAGTGTATACGCAGTCAGTCGGCGAGCACCTCGCAGCATGCCAGATATCACCTTCAACGACCAAGACTTTCGAGTGATTGATACCCGACAAGATGATCCGATGGTCATCACCATTGACTTGGCAAACTGTGAGATAAGGAAGACTCGTGGACCAAGGCAGTTCCGTCGACGTATTCTACTGGAGGACGTTCGAAAAAATAAGGTTAGAAGGAAACGAGATAATCCCGTTGGACGAGCAGATAGTGGGGTTCTTCGGTGAACGGGTCGATACTAAAGGATATATTGACCTACACACCAGGTTTGGGGAGCCCGGCCGAAGACAGAAGACTATCTCTGTCTGGTATATAGTGGTGGATGTCAACACGTCCTACAATGCGTTGTTGGGACGACCATCCTTAAACAAGCTTGGGGCCATTGTCTCTACGCTACATCTGGCCATGAAGTTTCCGTCCGACTGAGGAGGCGTGACAACCATTTATGCCGAACGAAAAACGGCCAGGGAATGCTATGTGGTGAGTCTTAAACTAACGCCAACCAAAACAATTGTGAAGAGAAATATCAACCAGAGAATGATTGCCATGACGGACCTCGACCCTAGAATCAACGATGACACAAGGATGAAGCCAAGTAATGACGTCACTGAATGACAGTTAGCAGGGGAAGGACAAAATACTCGCCTGGGCAGAGGCATGACGGAAGACAAAGTCCAGATGATAACCAAATTCTTGACCGACAATAGGGATCTCTTCGCCTGGACGGCCGAAGACATGTCAGGCATTGACCCTAGGGTAATGTGCCACAGGTTGTCTGTATGCAAAGAAGCGCAGCCAGTAGCCCAGAAAAAAGAGAAGAATGGGTGAAGAAAAAAGAAACGCTGCTGCGATGGAAGTCAGTAGTTGCTGGAGGCTGGATTCATAAAAGAAATCCATTATACCACGTGGCTAGCAAATGTGGTATTAGTAAAAAAGAACAATGGGCAGTGGAGGATGTGTGTTGACTACACGGATTTGAACAAGGCCTGCCCAAAGGACGCATAGCCACTACCCAGCATCAACCGCTTGGTAGACGGGGCAGCTGGTAACAAGGTACTCAGTTTCCTAGACGAATTTTCTGGATACAACCAGATTTCGATGTACGACCGAGATGTGGAAAAGACTGCATTTATTATTGAAGCCTCGAACTACTGTTACCAAGTCATGCCTTTCGGATTGAAAAACCCAGGCGCCACTTATCAGAGATTAATGGATTGAGTGTTCATAGATCAGATTGGCCGGAACATGGAAGTCTATGTTGACGACATGGTGGTGAAATCTAGCATGTTCGACCGACATATAGCCTACCTAAACGAGGTGTTCGGTTAGCTTCGAAAGTTCAACATGAAACTGAACCCAGCAAAATGTGTGTTTGGAGTAGAAGGTGGAAAATTCTTGGGTTTCATGCTCACCCTCAGGGGGATAGAGGCCAACCCCGACAAGTGTTCGGCCATACTAAATACGCAAAGCCCTACCACTTTATTGAAAGTATTCGATTAAATCTTCAAACAGCCGTTTGATACACCACCATCGGCAAAGAACTAGTCTTGGGCACCGTTGTACAGGTAAAGATTTTCACGATAGCTTTTCTCAACCACAAATGACAGATTTTCATGATAGATTTTCGCAACCACAAATGACAGGAATGCTTCATCTGCAAGAATAAATCTTTCAAGTCGAGCAACAATCTTTAACGGTATATATGAGCCCATTTTTTTTTACATAATTAATTTCAATGCTTTTTCTTAGTCTTTTCAAATATGAATTTAAAAATGTATAAATCCTTTTCTTGTGCTTTATTGAAAGTATTCGATCAAATCTCCAAACAGCCGTTTGATACACCACCATCGGCATAGAACTAGTCTTGGGCACCGTTTGCACCGATAAAGATTTTCATAATGATTTTCTCAACCACAAATGACGGGAATGCTTTATCTGCAAGAATAAATCTTTCAAGCCGAGCAAGGATCTTTGACGGTACATATGAGCCCATTTTTTTACAAAATTAATTTCATTGCCTTTTCTTAATGTTTTCAAATATGAATTTAAAAATGTATAAGTCTTTTTCTTGTGCTTTATTCAAAGTATTCGATTAAATCTCCAAACAGTCGTTTGATACAGCACCATCGACAAAGAACCAGTCTTGGACATCGTTTGCATCGGTAAAGATTTTCATGATAGATTTTCTCAACCACAAATGACCGAAAAGCTTTATCTGCAAGAATAAATCTTTCAAGTCGAGCAAGGATCTTTGACGGTATATATGAGCCCATTTTTTTTTACATAATTAATTTCATTATTTTTTCTTAATCTTTTCAAATATGAATTTAAAAATGTATAAATCTTTTTCTTGTGCTTTATTGAAAGTATTCAATTAAATCTCCAAACAGCCGTTTGATACACCACCATCGACAAAGAACTAGTCATGGACACCGTTTGCATCGGTAAAGATTTTCAAGATAGATTTTCTCAACCACAAATGACCGGAATGCTTCATCTGCAAGAATAAATCTTTTAAGTCGAGCAAGGATTTTTGACAGTAAATATGGGCCCATTTTTTTTACATAATTAATTTCAATGCTTCTTCTTAATCTTTTCAAATATGAATTTAAAAATTTATAAATCTTTTTCTTGTGCTTTATTGAAAGTATTCGATTAATTCTCTAAACAGCCATTTGGAACACCACTATCGGCAAATAGCTAGTCTTGGACACCGTTTGTACCGGTAAAGATTTTCATGATAGATTTTGTCAACCACAAATGACCGGAACGCTTCATCTGCAAGAATAAATCTTTCAAGCCGAGCAAGGATCTTTGACGGTATATATGAGCCTATTTTGTTTACATAGTTAATTTCATTGCTTTTTCTAAACCCTTTCAAATTTGAATTTAAAAATATATAAATCTTTTTCTTGTGCTTTACTGAAAGTATTTGATTGATTCTCCAAACAGCCGTTTGGTACACCACTATCGGCAAAGAACTAGTCTTGGACACCGTTTGCATCGGTAAAGATTTTCATGATAGATTTTCTCAACCACAAATGATCGGAACGCTTTATCTGCAAGAATAAATCTTTAAAGTTGAGCAAGGATCTTTGACGGTATATATGAGCCCATTTTGTTTACATAATTAATTTCATTGCTTTTTCTTAATCTTTTCAAATATGAATTTAAAAATATATAAATCTTTTTCTTGTGCTTTATTGAAAGTATTCAATTAATTCTCTAAACAGCAGTTTGGTACACCACCATCGGCAAAGAACTAGTCTTGGGCACCGTTTGCACCGGTAAAGAATTTCATGATAGATTTTCTCAACCACAAATGACTGGAATGCTTCATCTGCAAGAATAAATCTTTTAAGTCGAGCAAGGATCTTTGATGGTATATATGAGCCCATTTTTTTTTACATAATTAATTTCATTACTTTTTCTTAATCTTTTCAAATATGAATTTAAAAATGTATAAATGTTTTTCTTGTGCTTTGTTGAAAGTATTTGATTAAATCTCCAAACAACCGTTTGATACAGCACCATCGGCAAAGAACTATTCTTGGGCACCGTTTACTCCGGTAAAGATTTTCATGATTGATTTTCTCAACCACAAATGACCGGAATGCTTCATATGCAAGAATAAACCTTTCAAGTTGAGTAAGGATCTTTGACGGTATATATAAGCCCATTGTTTTTTTACATAATTAATTTCAATGCTTTTTCTTAATCTTTTCAAATATGAATTTAAAAATGTATAAATCGTTTTCTTGTGCTTTATTAAAAGTATTCGATTAAATCTCCAAGCAGCCGTTTGATACACCACTATCGGCAAAGAACTAGTCTTGGATATTGTTTGCACCGGTAAGTATAGTCATAACTTTTGGTAGAGAACTTAGATTGAGGCACTTTAAAAAAGAAAGTTGTTTGAAATAGATGTGGTGGACATTCCCATTGGAGATTCTGAATCTAAATTTTTTCTAACATTTCATCGTTTACTATTAGTTTTTTTTTTAGTATTTTGAGCTATTTTTTACATTTTGGGCTTCTATTTCACATATCTATACTTGTTAAAAATTCTAGAAATTTATGTGGTGTTTTCTTCTATAGATTAAAGATTTATCAATCAACAATCTCTTTTTTTGAAATAAAGATATTACATTGGTTGTTGTGAGTAACAATCGATGTAATATCTCTATTTTTTTCCTCTTTTTCATTGGCTATATTTATCTGTCTATATTTTGTAAAGGAAAATAATTTTGATGCTTGTAAATTTGTTTCACATAAATTTTAGAATTATTATCTTTTTTCAAAGATAGATGTTAAATCCAAAATAACTTAAAACAAATAATTACAAATAAATATTAAAGATATTCCAACTTAAATATGTGAAAAGACATGAAACTTAAAAGTTCAAAATATATTTAAGTTAATAATAGATCATATGATATGATAAAAAATAATAATAATTATGTTTAGTGTGAAACAAGAAACTCAAATCTATAGATTATTGTGATGTTTAAATAAATACTAATTAAACATATATAAAATATGGTTTGAGAGAATATGACAACCATGTATATGTCAAGAAATTCAATTTCCTAAGTATTACCCTTAACAAGATAAATATAGATACCAATAAATGTGTGTGATTCAAGTATTGTACCAAATATCAAAAAGTGATTTGTTTCTTAAATTATTAATTAACTATACATTTTACGAAATACGGAATATTCTAACATATTTTCAATCTTAAAAATATTGATAAATTGTAAACATCAAAACTAATTTCTTTCAGAAAATATAAAATGGACTTGAGTAACAATGACACGGCTAATGCAGTGAGAACATGTTCTGTTTGTCGCAAACTGTCACATTTTGTCATTCCAAGTGGTATTTGGTATTCTACTACTAAGGAAGAAAAATAGGAAATTATTTATAACAACAAGGCAAACTGCAAGTAATTTCTTCTCTACTCAACATCCTCTTCACTTTCCTTATATTGATTTGTTACTTGGTGACTCGTGATTTTGAATTTATTTTTGTGATATAGTTAGTCAATCAAAGTTGTTTTACATGGTGGTTGGTTGGGAAAATAATTCCCTCATTTTCTCATGACTATATCCCCACTCCCAAACCCCTTCTACACCACACAAAAATCAAAACACTCCCAAAAGTACATAAGAATGCATGCACGCACTGTGTTCCAATATTTTGCGAAATGCTGATTGTTCACTCTATACATGTCTCTATTGATGAGGGAAATTTATGTAGAGTTCAGCATTTAGGTGAAAGTCTTATATTAAAGAGATGCAAGATAATATTTTTATCGAGGGATTGAATGGTTTGATATTTGAATTTTTTTAAAGATTAATTGATTGCAAGCATTTTAACTTCGGAAATGAGAACCGTCCATTTGGGGCTAGTTGCTTCTACAAGTTCCCATTTCCGAAGTTAAAATGCTTGCAATCAATTAGTCTGAAAAAATTCAAACATCAAACCATTCAATCCCTCCATAAAATATTGTCTTGCATCTCTTCAATATAAGACTTTCACTTAAACAGCTAAACTCTACATAAATTTCCCTTATCAATAGAGACATGTATAGAGTGAACAATTAGCATTTCATAAAATATTGGAACACAGTGCAGCATGCATTCTTATGTACTTTTGGGACTGCTTTGATTTTTGTGTGGTGTAGAAGGGGTTTGGGAGTGGGGATATAGTCATGAGAAAAGGAGGGAATTATTTTCCCAATCAACCACCATGTAAAACAACTTTGATTGATTCATTCAAAATCACGAGTCAGCAAGTAACATATCAATATAAGGACAGTGAAGAGGATGTTGAGTACAAAAGAAATTACTTGCAGTTTGGCTTGTAGTTATCAATTATTTCCTGTTTGTCTTCCTAAGTAGAATACCAAATAGCACTTGGGATGACAAAATACGATAGTTTGCGACAAATAGGACATGTTCTCACTGCATTAGCAGTGTCATTATTACTCAAGTCCATTCCAGAGGGTGGGGCACTATTACGCCAGTGGCGGATACAGGATAAACAAAAAGCATGGTCACATTCAGGAAGCACCCCAAACTTACAATCAGATGGCTTAGGCTTGGAAAGAACACGCTCCAAACAAACATTGCATTCTACTTCTTGACTGGCATTCAAAGCCTGAAGCTATTTTTCCTTTTTCTCACAAGTTTCCAAATGATTTTCTCTTTCCTCTCTATTAGTAAGACGCAAGAAAAATTTGCTACAGTATAAACATCGATTTACATGAACCCGAGAACATTTATTTCCAAAGGGGCAGTTGGCAGTAGCATATGAACAAAACACAAGTTCAGATGGTTTAGCGCTACTAGAACTAGATTGACCAACATCATTTCCAGAAGAGACCAGATTCTGATGTTGTGAAAATGACATCCAGAAATGGTTTATTGCCTGTCATGACCACAAAAATCTCTACTACGAATAATGATAAGCTACAAATTGTAACCTGATTGAGTCCCCAACAACAAAAGCTATCTGAATCAAATAACGATTTTCGAAAGTTGATAACTCTTAATGGTTAGTTAATTACACATATATTTGTTAAAAAATTATATGAAAAAATGGTAGTTCAATTCTATGTTACTTAATAGGAAGTTAGAATACAGGTGTGAATGAATTTTTAGCATTGATTCTGTTTTAATTATAGGATTTTTAGGGATTTTGTTTAGTTAGAGATTTTATTGTTTATTTTTCTGTTTAATGCGTTTTTGGTTGTGGAAAGAGAAAATGCTGTTGAGATTTAGGTAAGATTCGAAGAAAGAGAGAATGAGGAAAGCTGGAATTAAGGAAAGGAGCAGAAAAACAAATTTTAAGTGACTTCTTGCTTACGCTAAAGGGGAGCTTGAGTTAAAACTCACTTAAATTAGAAAGAAGCTCTGAACGAAAGTGTCAACGCCACTGAAGGTGTGGAGTGCGAAATAACAGTTATTCTGTAACAGACAACAGGGATCTTTTATAAAAGAAAGACTAGGTTGAACAAGGGATCATCATCTTTTGGAAGATCTTTGGGAAGCACTTTTGTGATCAAGAATTTTCCTTTTTCCTTTTCCATTGTATTTTCATGGCTACCATGCATAGCTAGTTTCTTTTCTTCTTGGAATTGAATGTAAAGTCTCACATTCACATGCACTCTTAATATTATTTTATGTCATTTCATTTAATTACTTTTGTTAACGTTTTGTTTAGCATCCGTATCTTATTTTAACTGAAAAGCATTATTTGAAATTGGAAATAAACGTTAACTCATTGCAGGTATACGTTCAGGAATGAAGTGTAATGTAATGACCCTTCATTGCAAATGCTCTTAATGCTGATTTCAATACTAGAGGAATCAGGTTAAAAAGAGGAATCAGGTTGAAAAAGTTTTGATTTGCACAGAAAGGTAATTTAATAAGATGACATAATTAACTAATTATGAGTGTAAGGGAAGGAGAGTCAGTTACAATTCAATCTCAAGGCTTTTATTATTATTAATTGCATCTCTTTTAACTGCTTTTCGTTACGTTTTCTTTAAATTATTAAACAAACTCATTATTATTAATTGCTTTTATTCACCATCCATTGAAATATAATTGGTTTTCAATCAAATTCCGTTCCATGTGAAAATGATACTCATCTTATTTATTATATTACTTGATGACTCAGTATACTTGTTGAAAATCCGTTAACAAAAGTCAATAACAAACTGGGGCTACAAAAAAGCTAGCAGCTTTCAACCATTTTTCTTCTGAATTCTGATCAACGAATGACACACACCACTAGACAGAAAACAAAATAATTTGAATCGGGTTCAAAGAAAGAAAAAAAATCAATCAACAATCAACAGAAATTGGAGCAACGGCAGAAGAAAAGACAGAAAACCCACATCAGGAAAAGTCAATCAAGCATGGGAGGAAAAGCAAGAAGGTGAGGTGACCTCTTAGACATGGCAGTTATCGAAAAGAATGAAATTTCCTTAAATTAAGCAAGAGTTGTTGAGAGGATCAAAACCCTAAACCTCCAAAGGGATTATTGGATGAAGAAAGAGGTGAAGAAAAAAAGGGGCAACCAAAACAAGTGAAGGGGTTTTGCAGCCACTCAAATTAAGAAAAGATTGAGAGCACAAGAGAAACGGTGGTGGTTAAGCTTGGATGGATGGTGGCAATGAGATATTAATAATAATAGGAATAGAAATAGAAGGGAAGATTGGAACTTGGATTTGGATTTTGATGATAAAAAATATGGGAGAGAGAAAAGTGAGAACAACACAATGTTATTACAGCTTCCTTGGTTGTGTTCTCATCACTTTTGTGTCACGTGTGAGTGAGTTTGTTTTCTCCTATGATCACGTGTTCTATCTATCTCTCTCACGTTGTTCAATTCACATAAATTCATGAATCAGTACATGCAATTTTGTTAAAATATGATTGGATATATTAGGAATATGGATGACTCTTATGGTTAAACTTGATTGAGATGAATAACATATGTTGAATTAGAATTTGTATTATTTGTCAATTCAATATTTTTAATATATTGTTTAGTTAATTTGTTTATTGGATATAATATTTAATTTTTTTTTAATCCAGAAAGGATGTGAAGTTTGTATTTAACACCAAACTAATTTTTCTTCTTACAGTGATAGTGTATGAACAGGGGGAAAATCGCTTTAGGTCAGGTTGTGCTATTGTTGCCCTAAGTTTGGTTTGATTTGTCTAAATTTGATTTATTTACTTTATTGTAGGCATTTTTTTAGGTTAGTTTGATCTACAACAAAATCAGGTTTGACCTACAAGTCTATTTTATTATGTTATAAAACTTTTAAAAGACGAAGAGGATCAGTGTTATTCACCTAAATAGCCATTCTAGAAATTACAATTTTCTTATATATAAAATAAGTAATTTATTATCTTATACTATAATATACATCTATATCATAGTATAAGATAATAAATTACTTAAAAATTTGTATAAAACCTTTATACAATATATAAATTCATCTTTCAATAATTTTATAAATTTTAAATTTTTTTATGTGTGTTGATTAATAAAGAAAGATAAATAAAGATGCATTTAATATGTTATAAAAAATTTAGTATAATTAATAATAATAATAATAATTTATATTTACCTTATGTTTTTAGTCAAGTAGGTTTTTATGTGTTTGGCTTAGAAGAAAGAAATATAAATGATGAAAATAGAAAAGAGATAATTTCAGAAAAAAAATGTAAGAAATAGTGATTTTTTTAAAGTGATGTAATTATAATGATATTAAATAAAAGAAAAAGACAATAAATAAAAATAGGTAATAAATAATAAAATGGTTTCTACAGTTTTTTTTCTTTTTATTTTATATCCTAAACCAAAGAACTAATATTATTTTCCTTTTAATATTTTTTCTCTGTGCTAAATAAGGGATAAGTTTGGTCTATTTCTTAAAAGATGATATTGTGATATAAACTTTGATAAACTAAGTTATTATTATAATATCGGACTCATTAAAATTTTAACGTTTTTGTGACTAAGTGTTAAAAGTTTAATATAATTAAGGTAAAATAAAAAAATGTGTCATATATACATAAGAAACTACTTACTTTTTTATTTTTTATATTTAAAAAAAAAGAGACAACTGCTAAAAGGAAAATAAAATTATTATTTCTGGTAGATAAACAAATTGATATATTAAAAGATAATACCAATGTGTGAGAAGCATTAATCATCTTTAAGTTTCATGCAAAGCATTACATGAAGATAATTGAGTAATCCAACATTTACATTTACATTTACAAAGATAGAGAGACAGAGGAAAGAATATGAACAAGATGAAGGTATTAAGACAGTGGTTATTTTAAAGCCCTTAATATGTGTGTGTATGGTTGTATGTGTGCAAGAAGAATAAGAGTTAACAAAGAAGTTAACTAATGCTAAATTAAACTACAATCTTCTTAAGTAACCTCTTATTTATTTATTCTTTGTATATTCCTATTTATCCAATTGTGTACTTTAAGAGCACTTAGACTTAGTGAGCAAATCATTATACTCTATCTTCCATGATGTTACATCTAAGTCTAGTTTGAGAAAACATGTCTCACCCTTATAAAACCTTATTGTGAATGATTTAAGAAATTTGATTCCTCCATTATGTACAATAGGTAATATAAAACCTTTTCTGATAATTGTGTTTTTGTGAAGAAATTTTTTAATAAAAGATTTATTATTCTCTTGCTCTATGTTGATAATAGATTGATGGCATGTGATTGTTGGTCATGAAGAACATCCCTTGAAAGGTGAAGAGACATATGAAGCATATACAATCTTTACATGCACTTGAAAATAACATATACAAGTAGTCACAACTAGTACCATGACCTTAAAAGTCACATGTTAAAGATAGATACACTTGTACATGGTTCTCTTCCTCTGCTTATCCTTCCAATTCATCCTTATAGGTTCTATACAATATTCTCTGGTTCTCTTATAATATTATATTCTATGATATCATAAAAGAATTATATTTTATTTCTCTTATTTATTTCGTCTTCAATTTCTTTAAGTCTACATCTTGTAAATTTTCATTTGAATTTTTTTATTTCTTTCTCTCATTCTTTTCTTGTTAATAATCATTATTCTTCTTGTAAATCATTTCTTCCTTTTTCACTAGATTCTTCTCCATTTATAATCACATCAAGGAGAGAAGCGAAATACTCTTTATTGGACATCAACAAAGTTGTTTGCACCTTAAGTAAACATAATTGAGGATTATTTTACTAAACTACGGGCATAAATTAGTTGGTTACTTAAGTGAGAAGAGTCTTGCTAGTCTTGAAAGACAAGAGTTTATTTCTTTTAGAAGTACATCTCTTGAAACTTGTTATAATTGTCTTATTATTGGTAAGCAATGTAGAGTTTCTTTTCACACTTATCTCCATGTATAAGACCACATATTCTAGATTTAGTTTACACTAAGTGTCAATATCCAATTTCGTTCGGGTGAAATAATAAAAATTGTTTTTAAAAAATAAAAAATAATCATTTAATTGAAATTTTATTATTTTTGGAATTTGAATTCTTTTTCATAGTTTAGTGAAAAAATAAAAATTGATTTAAGTTTTATCTTTTCCAATTCTTTTAAAGAAAAAATAAAGTTTATTAAAAAACTAAAAAGGAAGTAAAAAAATTATACAATTATTTTGTAAATATTGATTAAAAAATATTTTTTTAATAAAAAAAGTGATTATATTTAGTTTAAATGAAAAAGTTTGGGCCTAGCCCATTAAGTCTTTATAAAAAAAATCAAAGAAAACAATAAATAAGAGAACATTGGGCATCTTCTCTTAGGAAGGACAAAGAAAAGGGAGCCCAGGGCATCACATAACAAAAAATATATTTTGGGTTCTTCTCTTTTTCTTAACTTTTCTTGGTTTTTATCAAGAGACTCAACAAGAGAGTGGAACGGAGTGCATGCACTAAAGCTAGTCTTGTCAATGGAGATTGGAAGGTGATTTAGACGATACTACTTTGATACACCACCATCGACAAAGAACTAGTCTTGGACATCGTTTAAACCAGTAAAGGCTTTCATGATAGATTTTCTCAGCCAAAAATGACCAGAACACTTCATCTGCAAGAATAAATCTTTCAAGCCGAGCAACAATCTTTGACGGTATATATGAGCCCATTTTTTTTACATAATTAATTTCATTGCTTTTTCTTAATCTTTTCAAATATGAATTTAAAAATGTACAAATCTTTTTCTTGGGTTTTACTGAAAATATTCTATTAACTTTGATACACCACCATCGACAAAGAACTAGTCTTGGGCATCGTTTGTACCGGTAAAGATTTTCATGATAGATTTTCTCAACCACAAATGACTAGAATGCTTCATATGCAAGAATACACCTTTCAAGCCGAGCAAGGATGTTTGACGGTATATATGAGCTCAATTTTTTTTACATAATTAGTTTCATTGCTTTTTCTTAATCTTTTCAAATATGAATTTAAAAATGTATAAATCTTTTTTCTTGTGCTTTATTGAAAGTATTCGATTAAATCTCCAAACAGCCATTTGATACACCACCATCTGCAAAGAACTAGTCTTGGGCACCGTTTGCATCAGTAAAGATTTTCATGATTGATTTTCTCAACCACAAATGACCGGAATGCTTTATCTGCAAGAATAAATCTTTCAAGACAAGCAAGGATCTTTGACGGTATATATGCCCATTTTTTTTACATAATTAATTTCATTGCTTTTTCTTAATCTTTTCAAATATGAATCTAAAAATTTATAAATCTTTTTCTTGTGCTTTATTAAAAGTATTTGATTAAATCTCCAAGCAGCCGTTTGATACACCACTATCGGCAAATAACTAGTCTTGGACACCGTTTCAACCGGTAAAGATTTTCATGATAGATTTTCTCAACCACAAATGACTGGAATGCTTCATCTGCAAGAATAAATCTCTCAAGTCGAGCAAGGATCTTTGACGGTATATATGAGGCCATTTTTTTTACATAATTAATTTCTTTGCTTTTTCTTAATCTTTTCAAATATGAATTTAAAAATGTATAAATCCTTTTCTTGTTCTTTATTCAGAGTATTCGATTAACAGAATTTAATTTGAAAATATTTTCTTTTAGATAATCAAATGATCGTACACGTCATGCGATACGTAATACCAAAATTTTCCTTTTGAGTTAATAAAAAATACAAAATACCAAAACTTCTCAAAAATATCAAATTTCCCAAAACACTCAACTTTCTTTTAAAACTACATACGTCCTGATTTTCTATCCCTGATAGAAATACGTAAGAGCAAGGTCAATCCTTGTCGGACCCTTTTATTTGGAAAACATAATTATTTTCATACTTTCTTTTCTTTTATTATGTTAGGAAAATAAACGCTTTATAAAATCACACTTGTTTTACTCATTCGATTAAAGGTACCGTCTTATGACGGCCACTGTGGGGGTGCTAATACCTTCTCCACGTGTAACCGACTCCCGAACCTAGATCCGGTTTCAGACTCATTTTATCCGATTTCGGTTTTTCCATAGTTTTTCATAATAAATTATGGTAACGACTCCTTTTCTCTGAATTTTCAATTTTTTCTTTCTTAATTTCTCCCTTCAGATCGCCATCCCGCATTCGCAATCTAGGTCATGACACTAATGTTTATGTATTGGATGCTAAATCAATTAGTGGTTGCTCTTATTTTTTCACTTACTAAATCCAATTTCAATAAACTTTTTATTTGATTTTGACTGTGTGCCTAAACAACTAAGTATAAAGCATAATTTTATGTTTATCAAGTTATTAGTCTAAAGATATATCACTCATAATACATTGATGTTGAACTAGAATGACTTACTAGAGTTGTTGATAATGGAGGAGATGTGAATATAGATTTGGAGAATGAAACTAAGACTCAATTCAGACTAGTGGAAAAATCAGATTTTACGACAGGATACAATGTCGGTTAGAAGAAAACCATTGTAAACAAAAATGTTGTGACATTTTTGCAAATAAATGAGAATATATTACACTGGTAAAGAGGCTTAATGAGAACAAAATAGTTAGAAATATGTTTATCTTTTAGCAACAACTTCTTTTAATGTATGTTTGATTGTATAATTCTTACATTGTATAGATTTATCATACATTTTGAGTTGTCAAAATTTAACACAAACAAATTACAAATAGTCATAACTTTTAATAGAGAACTTAGACTGAGGCACTTTAAAAAAGAAAGTCGTTTGAAATGGAGTAATAGATGTGGTGGACAGTCCTATTGGAGATTCTGAATCTAAATTTTTTCTAACATTTCATCGTTTACTATTAGTTTTTTTTAAATATTTTGAGCTATTGTTTACATTTTATGCTTTTATTTCACATATCTGTTAAAAAATTCTAGAAATTTTTGTGGTGTTTTCTTCTATAGATTAAAGATTTATCAATCCACAATCTTTTTTTTTTTTAAATAATGAAATTACATCGGTTGTGAATAACAATCGTAATAATATCTCTATTTTTTTTACTCTTTTTCATTGGTTATATTTATCTATCTTAATTCAAATATTGAATTGAAATACGAATCTATATTTTGTAAAGGATAATAATTTTGATGCTTGTAAATCCTTCTGACATAAATTTTAGAATTATTATCTTTTTTTAAAGATAGATGTTAAATCCAAAATAACTTAAAAAAATAATTACAAATAAATATTAAAGATATTGCAACTTATATATGTGAAAGACATGAAACTTAAGAGTTCAAAATATATTTAAGTTAATAATAGGTCATATGGTATGATAAAAAATAATAATAATTATGTTTAGTGTGAAACACAAAACTCAAATCTATAGATTATTGTGATGTTTAA
>Ga0209700_107018_pt1 | contig 16554 bp, 12 predicted proteins | sample SiratroredBW_FD_187528 | JGI IMG/M metagenome (GOLD analysis project Ga0209700, IMG submission 187528) | Root nodule microbial communities of legume samples collected from California, USA - Siratro red BW (SPAdes) (version 2) | ecosystem: Host-associated > Plants > Roots > Nodule | place: USA...
ATTAGAATAAAACAGAATATCTTTTAAGGGAGAGAGAGTTGGTGTTTGCTATAAAAATAAAAAGTAAATAATTATCTTTTATTTACTTAAACAACTCTTCTGTTTAAAAAAAATAGATATTATCTTATTTATCTCTAAAATTAAATTTTGGTTTAGTTTTTATTCTATAGCTATGTCAATCCTTCCCGGGCCCAAAAAATAAAAAATATTTTCTTTGTTTTTTACTTGCATTTTTTTTTGGAAAAATAAACACGTTAATTAACCACATTCGTTTTGCTTATTTTATTAAAGGTACCTTTCTAGGACAAGCGTTGGGGGTGTGCTAATACCTTCCCCACATGTAACCGACTCCCGAACCAAAAAATTGTTGCGCATACCATTTTCTTATCTTTGGTTTTTTCATAGTTTTCGATAATAAACTATGGCGACGACTCCACTGTTTGTATTTTTTCTAAAGAGAAATCCCTTTCTATTTTTTCAATTATTTTTCTTTGGATTGTTGTCCCCGTTGTGATCCTGGTTGCAAAAAATATCACCTCCTAGTTAGTGCTAAGTATAAACATCTTAAGGTAATGGATTCGTGGATCTTTTCCCTTATATGTTGTTTAACCGTCTCAAGCGAGGGGTCCCTACCTCCCCCTCCCTCGACGACATTCGTTTCAAGGACTATTGACTAGTCATTCGAGGGACATGGAAACTGAGCTAAATCCACATAAAGGATTGTCACCATCTCCAATCCAATACCTTAAGGTAATAGGATTGTGGGTGTTTTTCCTTAAATATTGGTCAACTTTCTCATTTTTACTAAATGTGGAAATTAGACTTACAATTGAATCACTGACCCTAAGTCTATCTAAGAATAAAGGATGATTTTGTACAAGTAAAATTTCTTAATTATACAAGAACTTTCACGATAATTATTCAAATCACACTACAAAAGAATCACATATTACATAAGGATGAAAATTAGTATGTAAAATTCGCATTACATAATATACAATTTTTCCTTCGTATGGAAAATTAGCATTACACATGACTTTGCATCCATTTATAAAATCAACATTACATATGAAATTTTACATACCAATTTGCATCTAGAGTATTACATTCGAATTTCATCCGTATATAATTCAAATCTTATTACTATTATTATTATTAACAACACTATTATAATAGTATTATAAACATTATTATTAATATTATTAGCATTGTAGTTAATAATATTATCATAATAATATTATTTTTAACATTTTTATTAACACGGTAATAATATTATTAATATAGTAATCTTATTATTATCATGAATATTACTAGAAATATTACCAATATTATGGTGATGATGATTATTATTATAATTATTAATATTAATACAAATATTATTATTATTATTATTAATACTGCCAATATTATTAATATTAATATATTGTTATTATTAATTTAAATATATTATAATAACTTTTTTAATTTTATAATAATATATTGATATCGCCTCCAACCCTAAGTCTAGCTAAGAATAAAAAATGAGTTTTGTATAGGTAAACTTTCTAAAAGTGACACTACAAAAGAATAGTATATTATATAGAGAAAAAAATCCATATGTAAAATTTGCATGACATATGAAGCTTTACATACACGTTTGCATTTATACGTAAAATCACATTAATAACAAATTCACACGTAAAATCACCATTACGTATGAAATTTTACAAACGAATTTACATTTGGAGTACCACATATGGATTTCATCCCTATGTAATACAAATCTTATTGTTGTTACTATTACTATTACTATTATTATTACCGTTATTATTACTAATATTATTATAAATATTATTATTAATATTATTATCAATATTTTTTGTTAACATCGTTATTATAATTAATAATATTATTAATGTGCTAATCTTATTATTAGCATAACCATTACTGATAACAATATTATTATTATTATTATCATTAATTTAAATATATGATAATAACTTTTTTTATATTATAATATTATATTGATATCACCTCCAAGTTAATGGTAAGTATAAAAACCTTAACGTAATGAGTCTATGGATCGTTTTCTTTATATGTTTTTAACCGTCTTAAGCGAGGGGTCCCTACCTTCCTTTCCCTCTAAAACTTTCGATTCAGGGACCATTGGCTCGTCTTTCGAGGACATCGAACCTAAGCTAAACCCACACAAGAGATTGTCACCACCTGCAACCCAATACCTTAAGGCAAGAGGTTTCTGGGTGTTTTTTCTTATATATTGGTCAACTTTCTCATTTTTACTTAATGTGGGACCTACACTTACAATGGAATCCCTAACCCTAAGTCTGGCTAAGAATAAAAGATGAGTTTTGTACAAGTAAACTTTCTTAATTATATAAGAGCTCTCACAACAATTATCAAATCACACTACAAAAGAATCGCATAGTACCTACAGACGAAAATCTGTATGTAAAATTCACATTACATACGGAACTTTACATACACATTTGCATTTGTACGTAAAATCAACATTACTGACGAATTCCCATCCATATGTAAAATGAACATTACATATGAAATATTACAAACGAATTTGCATTTGGAGTACCACATACAAATTTCATCAGTATGTAATACAATTCTCATTGTTGTTATTATGGCCATTATTATTGCTAATAATGTTATTAATATTATTAGCGTTAGTAAACAACAATGCTTCTACACAAACAAATTACAAAATGATGTGAAACAGTGTAGAATACTTAGCTCTGGTGCATAACCAAGATTGCACGAAACCCACTCAAAGCAAAGCTCCAAGATTCAAGTTCTTGAGGTTTTTCTTGATGTAAATCATGTAGATCAAATTCTCACAGTAAGGGCATGTTTTTCACTCTTAAAACTTCTCAAAATGATAGTCAAATGTCTTACGTTAATCAGAAAATGCGCGCTCACCTTATGTTTCTAAACTGGTTTAAATACATTTAAAAAGTTAAAAATCAATCGACTGATTTTACCATTCAATCGATTGATTTTTCTATGAAAAAATAAGAAAACTCGGTAAATTGATTCCAAAACACAATTAATTGATTTTAATCTCAAAATATGTTTTTCACACTCTATAAAACCTCATCTTAGATTCAATTATTTATTTGTAAAACATATTGAATTTATGGAGCTTTCCTTGAGTGATATATCATGCAACTCATGATTTTGAACCAAAACCCACTCACACACACTCAACCTAAGTTCTAGACCAAAACCCCCATCAAGCTCTATGATAGCTTCAAGCAATCCACTTAGCAAGCTTTGATCCATATTGACTTCATCAAATCACTTAGCAAGCCTCGATGCTAACAATCTCCCCCAATTTGATGAAGGCAATCAAGTGTGTGTTGAGTTGCACCAACCAAACCTTCACAAACTGTATTAGTAGATTTTTGCTCTAATTAAAATACAAAATAGTTGATTAAAAAATTTATAAGCACGACAGGTTCAGAAAAAGTTAAACTTATTAAACTAGAACAATAATCAATTATTTTTCCGCTGTGTTCCAAACCATTTTAAATCAGCTCAAACCTGAACCATGTGATTGCTCCCCCATACTTTGATACTCCTTCAAAGCATCAAACCAGTATTAAAACACAAGCAACACATAAGTTCCATTTCATTAATTCGAACCATATTACAAACCATTAACAATTACAAGCCAAACTTCAAACATGATTAAACCAAACCAAATGCAACTTAAGCTAAGATCAGCCGAGCTGGAAAACCAACAGAAATACAACAGCAGCAGAAAATACAACATAAAACATAGACATAAAACAGAAAGACAAAACACACGTAACAGTAATAAGAAACACACCCTAATGCAAAACAACAACACAACACGCATTCTTCCCCCCATTGAATTCATCAAATGCAAGGGAAGTGATCAACTATGATATGTATGATAACTAGTATCTTACCTGTGCAACGCACGGGATTTAATTAAATTAAAGAAAAATATATTATATATGATATGAATTCAATGTTATTATTATTATTACACTATATTATAACATATTTTTTATTATTATTTGATTGCACCAATTTAATATTATAACCTATTTATATTTAACAAAATTAAATATATATATATATATATATTGTAGTAAATTTATAATTATAGTATCTTGAAAAGTTTGAGCCTTTTTTGAATGTCCTCTTTTATAAGTATTAAGTCAAGCTTGGCAGACGTACTTGGATGAATGGGAGACCTGGCCAACATCTTGAAAAGTGCTAGGCTTGGCCGACGCTTTTCGTTGCATTCAAACTTTTGCTGACGTGTTTTTAAGTACTAACTGAAGGTTGGCCGAGGTGTTTGGATGCATTGAAACTCTTGCCGAGGTGTTTCAAAGTGTTAAGTGAAGGTTGGTCGACGTGTTGGTAGCATTCAAACTCTTGCTAACATGTTTATAAGTGCTAAGTAAAGGTTAGCCGACGTATTTGAATGCATTGAAATTCTGGTCGACGTGTTTAGAAATGCTTAGTGAGGCTTGGCCGATGTGTTTGTATGCATTCAAATTCTTGCCGAGGTGTTTGGATGTGATAAATGAAGCTTTGACGACGTCTGTGAATGCATTAGAAATCTTGTCGAGGTGTTTATAAAGGGTAATTGAGTTTTGTCGATGTGTTTGAATTCATTAAAACTCTGGCCGAGGTGTTTAGAAGTGCTGCTGAATTATATATATATATATATATATATATATATATATATATATATATATATATTGTAGTAAATTTATAGATGCTAAGTGAGGCTTGACCGACGTGTTTCAATGCATTCATAAAATTGGATGATGTGCAGTCTGGAGAGAAAGTTGACCAAGGTGTTTTTAATAACAGTTATTTGGTTAAGGTAATAACAATTATTGTCAGTCTTACTCTCATATTAGACCATGTTGAAGTTATAAGATTTATTATTATCTGCAATAATAATAAAGTATGCTTCATCTATTGATTCAATAAAAAACAGTAAAGGACTTAAGAACATTGACATCTGGCCAAATTACTAAAATTCAATAAACCTATCTTAAACATCTGAAACATGTCTTCACTTCGCGCTCCTTTCCTTCATATGTCAATCTTGCGTTAGACTCTCTCGATTAATGAACTTGAGTTTGGGTTAAATTTTCATCTGTTGGGGATGATGTTGTTGATGATGATCCCTTTAGAAATGGGCCAGCCTACATAGTCTTTGTAGTGTTCATCTGTTGGTATTGCGATTTTTATATCTTCTCCAGGACATATGAGGTGGTCGACGGTTTACATCTAACCTTCATTTCAAAAAACAAATAAGTAAAAACATAATAAAATACAAATTAGATATGTTGCATACATTGAATTAAATGAATACCAAAAACATAGCTAGCAAGATAGAAAAAGTTACTCCCAATCAAAAATGTTAAACAAATACCTAAAAAATACCTAGCAGGAGAAGTAGTAGCAGTAGGACTCCAAGAGGAGCCCGGTGCGTCGTTATTTTGGTTCATTGTGTGTTGTGTGCAGGCAGTCAATAACATCTCTGGAAACCTTCTTAAAAGAGATCTCCAGGGTCGACGTTACCTAAACACACAATGAAAAATACATTTTTACACACTTCACTCTCAACCTCGACATATGTCTTGGAGAAGACATAAGAATTGTAATGCAAACATAGTAAGACTGCCAAGAATATATAGACTGAACCATCCCCAAAAGGAACATCATCAACAACATCACACATAAAAGACATAAACTTTACCCAAACTTGACTTTGCTCATGCAGAGAATGAGGTTTTTATAGATATTTTAGACAAAGATAATGACGGGCATTTTGAATTTTGAAATTGAATCTTGAAATTTGAATTTGAAATTGAATCTTGAAATTTGAATTTTGAAATTGAATCTTGAAATTTGAGTTTTGAATACAAAAGAAACATACATGCGAGGTTGTCAGGTGTCACAGACATGAGCTTTCACGATTTGATGGTTCGTAAATTATTGGAGAGAGACACTTATTAGTGCTAAGTGAAGGTTGGCCGAGTTGTTTCTAATGGTTAAGTTATATTTAGATGATGTATAGCTTTATGTGATAAGAGTTATTCACATAAATCATTGTTATGTTTTTCTAAATTGACTTGCGTAAATCCAGTTTAAAGTGTGTGAGAATATCAAAAGTATATTGTAAAATAACACTTCATAAATTATTAGATATAGTATTAAACATTGTTACAAAGCAATATTAACAGTATATGTTCATATTTAAAAAGGAATGAATACATTGGTGCATCAAATAAAACAATATTCTTCAAAGAACTTATCTAAAATTTGTACAACAACAAATTTTTACAAAAAGACGAAAAACTATTATGTTGGTCATTGAATTTGCTCTCAACATGCTTTGTGTGAACATCTTCAAAAGATTCATCTGAAGCAACTTTCGTCGAACTTGTAAATTCAGAAAAAAGTGAATAGAACATAGACCTAAAAAGACAAATGGAGATAAATATAAGAATATCACCCAGTTATATTAATGTATAGAAGTATTTGTAGAGAGTATGTAAAAATGTATTTTTCATACCTTTTGCTACACTTGTTGAATAAGGTATACAATAAGTAACTGATGGGTACATCTACATATATATTTGTACTTGAATATCCAGGCAAAGAAATCATAAAGTAATGTACTTACGAAATCATCTTGTTCTTCTAAATTGCTGGGAATGACATACCTCAAGATCAACAAAATGAACATACCAAAAACTCGTCATAATAATATAAGTTTACATAACAATTTGATACACAAATGTCCTAGACAAAAAGTCCTTAAGTCATACACGATCCAACAATTGAGCCAAATTTCTAAACTCATAAAAACATTCACTTGTCAATTTTAATGTTTTTTTTTCTTAATGTTCTCAATGGGACATCTTCTTCAGAAGCTTTAAAACTTGAAGGACATGGTCGTTTTTGGCGTGTTATTCCCATGTCATTGATGAGAACATCTGTGGCTAAGTCAACAATATGTGATCCAATGTCGTGTGATTCATTCACAAATTTTGGTAATAGATCTTACAAAAACAACAAATTAGAGAATCCAAATTTTACCTTCTTAAAGAACAAACTTTTTTTTAATTGCATTGTACACACCTCTGCAACTGCAGCACACACAACATTGTTTACATTATTCCCTGTTGACAACTGTCCACTCTGAGAATAAACATCCTTCAAAGAAACATGAATGAATAAGAAAAATATTTATATAAAACAAAAATTACAATGTGAATGAAATTATACATCATAAACCGTAACAACAAAGTAGAAATTTGTGGCTTCATTACACCGTCAACATATTTCTGTATGATAAACTCATTAGTACAGACTTTTTTGACCCTGAATGATTGTTTGAATCGACAATTTTCATCATTTCTACAGTGTACTTTAAATAAAATAATCTTATCCACAAGAACTTCGAATTCCTTTGGCAAATGACCAGCACCACTATTCTGAAATAATAAACTTTATTTTATTTATGTGATTAAAAAGAAAGAATGTATATATATAAAAAAATTAAATAAATGAAATTAGGGAAAACAATATGCATAACCTTCTCTTGTGTTTCAAGAATTTCAGAGCAAGATTTTTTCACAAGTGTAGCAGCATCCTTATCAAAAGGAACGAAAGTCATCGAATCTGTTTCATCCATAACTCTAACCTTCAACTTATACCTGTAACAGACATGGCTTATGTATTGATTAATTACAAAGTACATCTATAATATAAAATAAGATGTAAAATGTAGAAGACAAATAGTAGGTGAGATTAAATGATTTAAATAAACATCAAATATACCTCGGCTGAACTTTGATGACATATTTGTTGCATTTTTCGCAGAAAAATATCTTTGAATCTGGGTATACAACTTTATTTCAGATGCAAGTGGTATACCACTAGTCATCATCAAAAATATGTTTGACAGTAGCCATAACAACAAAAGTGTTTTCCTGAAAGATGTTAACAAAAGTTAACAATGTGAAAGATCAACAATAAAATAATATCCAAATGATGGGGTAAAATACTCATACCTGTTTGCAATCTTTTAATCCTTCAATTGTGGCTCTAGTAGTGTTTAGGAGGAACTCATCTTCAACAGTCTGTTTAGAACTTTCACATAGCTGACTGAGTCCCTGTGAGGGGGACTCAGAACTTTGACACATCCTACACTTATGACCATGTCATTACATGAGGTTTTGCATCTTTGACAACATTAATAAAATAATTAAAGAATAATAAATCATTACCTCTGTTTTAATTCGGTTGCCTCGTCACAGTTAACATTGTAAACTATTTTAGTACAATCAATACAATTTTGGAGGGAAATCTTGTCTACGAATTAAATACATATGTTAATTAATGAAAGATAACCAAAGTAAAAAAGATAAAAATATAGTTGTACAGTGAATTACACACCTTGAAAAAGCTTCAACTTTGCAAATTCAATAGAAATAACAACTTTTTGAACCTCTCCAGAGGCTAGGAATGCGTTTAGTTCGTCCACATATTTACCAAATAAGGTGTATTCTATTCGAAACCTATTGTCAAAATTAAGTCCAGTTAAAGAAAACACATAATCAATTGACAAAGATAACACATAATTTATTTCTTTAACCCCTCAGTTTCCAAGCAAATAACATTGAGCTTGGTAGTTTTTCCGCTTCGTTGGAGCTCTCTTTCGATTCCCACACCAGTTAGAACTCCCATGACATCTACATAATCTAATAACTTGTTGTAATATATAAAATGCAAATGATTTCAGATGATATTCGAAGATAATAGCTCAACTTACTGACTAAATAGTTTGTGTCAAAACCAAAAGCAATCAGTAAGGAGAGAGGTGTGTAATGCAAACTTCTTGTAGAAATGAAATTGCTCTCAACAGCAATAACCTTTGTTACAAACTGGAAATTGATTTTGTAAGGATGCTGGTTGTTCTATACGAGCCGCCATTGGTCGCAACACTAAAAGTTTGTATAGAATAAACATTGTCCTCAATAATGTCGTTTTGGGACTTGTATATGATGTTAGCACCAAGGCTAAGCATTTGATTTGATGAAGTCAATATTGTGAGCACCAAGGCTTAGCATGTGAAGCTGATGAAGACTGCCTCATGAAGAATCTGTTGGAACCAACCTGGACCAGAATTGTTCAAGTGAAGACTTTGTGCAAACATAAAGATGGTTGGGTGATTAGGTCTTGGTCCTTAGTTGGATTTATGTGTTGGTGATTGGCTTAGTCCTTAAGCATTAGTGGCATGGTTCATCACTTCTGAGGTGCTAAAAAGATTCACAAATATTTTTATTAAAACTGTTTTTAATAAAAATAACCCAAACTGTTTTTGCTGGACAAAGTTTTTTCAATCAATTGAATTTCTAAAACAATCGATTGAATGTGACAGTTATTTCTGTTACAATTGGAATACGGTTATTTCTGTTATAACTGAAACCTTTGACTGGGTCAAACTAACGGTCAAATTCAATCGATTGAATGGTTTGTTTAATTAATTGAATTGTGACAGCTAAGCTGTTTTTAAAACTGATTTAAGTATTTAAAGGAATGTGCACTATCATTTTTAGTTAACAAAAACTTTCGAAAAGCCTTCCTTGAGATTTTCTAAGAGAGATATTGCCCCTTTTCTGTGATCATCATTTTGGCAAAGCTTTTCAAATCAAGAAACCTTCAAGAACGTGACTCTTTAAAGCATCCTTGAAGTGAGGTTCTTGCGACTTTGGTTCTGGACCAAAGCTAAGTCTTCTACACCTGATCTTCATTCTTTGTAATCTGTTCTGTGTATAAGTACTTTGTAATCGTTTCTGATCCTGTTGATCTGTAATCTATTTGCTGTTTTCAATTACTGGGTTTGTAATTGAGTTAGTGCAGTGGGTTTCTGCACTGGTCTCACATCTGTTGAGCGGTTCAGTAGAGGGTGAGTGTTGTAGGGAGCAGTGCTGCTTGCAGACTACAAGTGTTGTTCTGCACTGTACACACTAGCTGAGGGGTTCAGTGAGGTGTGGGTTTACTGCTGGGAGCAGTTTGTAACTTGCTGGGACTAAGGGTTGTAAACTGATCTTGCAATCTGTTTAGTGGAAATCTTTGCTAGTTTGCAAAAGACTGGACATAGCCCTTGTGGAAGGGTGAACCAGGATAAAAATTCGGTGTTCTTGCTTTCCTCCCTACTCTTCTTGATTTCTTTTATTCAACTGCTACCAGCATTTAAATTGACTAGATTAAAATCTGATCATATAGTTGAATATATTCTGAACATATGTTTTCATATATCTGAATCAACTGTGTTTCTGGGTTGTTTCTAATCTGCTGGATTGTGTTTAATCATATTGAATCTAGGTTAAAACATTTCTACACTGAAACTGTTTTTCTGGGTTTATATTCAATAATTTCCGTTGTGCACAATTGATTGTTTACTGGACAGTCCAAATTTACATGACTTAATTGATTAAATTAAGAATTTTCATTCTCTACTTCAAGAACAAATCAGATTTGCGAAAATATTTTGAAAGTTCAATTCACCCCCCTCTTGAACTCGGTCTAAACCTTATTTTACATATGAGAGTCCTCCGGATTGAACCATGGATACTATTACCCTGCATAAATGGCGTTCAAATAAAGAAAAAAGGTTTAAACAAAGTTTGTGAGGAGAACAAATGACAACACAGTACCAATTCGTCTTGTAGGACCAATTCCATTGAGAACGAAAAATTTGGTCTGTTAAAATCAGAAATGAATCACAACCGTATAACTCGAACTACAATCTGCCAATTTTCTTTTTCAGCAATAAGGTCTTGTATGACGTCAGTTTTCTTTCTAACCAAAGCCATCTCGACTTCAGCTTACATGAAAATCCATAGCTGTGATCAAGTGTATATATAACAAACGTACCTAATATCCATGTCATATTATAACGTATATTAAATTGAATATTAATTTGAGCCAGATTAAAAGGTAATGATCGAAACTGTAAATAAAAAATAGTTTTCCAAAAGCCAAAAATGTTGCATTTTTGGTAAATATCCGCTTGAGACAAAAACATCAAGCACATAATCTCTGATCCATAATATAAAGTAAAAAGGAATACCTCTGTCTGGGAAATTTGTTAGCACCAGTGAGTTGCTGTGAAGATTTGATATAGCCAACCATGTGATGAAGTTCAAGACCTTGTGATGTGGACTGCATGAAGTTTGCTTGAAGATTGGAGGAACTCGGTCTAGAACTTAGGATTGTGTGTTGTGTGTCAAGTATGAGTTCAAATCAGTGATGTATTCAATCTTAATCAAGGATAAGCTTCATAAGTGTTTCTGATTTAACAAAGGATTTGAGAAATCATTAAAATCAGAACTTGAGTTTTGAATAACTATTTTAACTAAGTTGAGAAAAACAATCGACTTTTTGACAAAACAATCAATTGAATTTTAAGACAGTTGTCTATAAATAGTTGGCTCATTTTTTAAAACAGATACGAAAATCATACAAAACATTTTCTAAGTAAGAACATTGAGTTTTCAAAGAGAGAAAATAGCCTTCTTGTTTAGTGATCAAGATCATTCAAAATCTGTCATCAAGAACTATTTTTTGAATATTGTTGGAGCTTTGAATTGACTGGGACAGTTTCATCACTGATTTGATCATCAAACTAAGCCTTTTATACCCTTTCTTCATTACTTTTGTAATCTTTTATATAGAAGTGCTTGTTTTGCTGAGTTTGTGATAATTCTTTCATTGTACTAGATTTTATTCTGGTGTGAATTACCTGGCGTGGTAATTCTGTTTGTACAGTGGGTTCTGTACAGAATGTAACTTGTTGGGGGATCAGTAAGGGGTATTCTGGAATATACAGTGGAGTTTGTATAGTTTCAGGTTCTGTTGTAGGTTTCAGTAGAGGGTTTGCTGCGGGGAGCAGTGTATTCTTGCGGGTTGCAAGTGACTGAATTTCTATAAACTGATCTGGTTTGATCTTTTATATTGGAAATCCTTACTGTAGAGTAAGGGACTGGACGTAGCCCTTGAGGAAGGGTGAACTAGGATAAATTTGTGTGTTCTTGCTATTTCTTGCTCAACTCTTTACAATTCTTGTTAATCTTCTTGATTTTTCAGAATCTGATAAAAACTCATTAACTGATTTAATTGATTGGTTTTGATTAATATTTGAGTATCTCTGAAATCATAAATTACATCTATAAACATTTTATTCGATTATTTTCTAAAACAAACAATTTTCTAATTCACTTGGTTTTCTGTTCATCAATATGTTTTTACAGAAAAGTTGACTTTCCACAATTAGTGGTTAAAAACAATTTCTGATATTAAGCAAAGTCTGTTTTGTTTAATAATAGGTTCTTGAATCAGTAATTCATTGCTAACTTGGAGTTGCTCGAATTCTGTAATTTCTTGAATTAATCTTTAAACAATTGGTTTTACTGTACACTATTTTTCCAGAATTGCCTTAACAATCTACTGGTTTTCCATAATTAAACTCGGTCTTCAATTTACTGATTCTGTGTGATTGCTATTATTCTGGAATTAGTTTTGTACCTTTGTTGATTACATTTTTTTATCATCTTGAATAGTTTCTTTAAAGATTTTTCATTCCTCACATTGAAAAATACATTTGCGAAAATTTTTAAAGGTGTTCAATTCACCCCCCTCTTGAACTTGGCCAAAACTTATTTTACAATGACATCTTAAAAGAAGAAATAAACTTGATCACCCTCTTTTAAAAATATTATTACATTAGGTTCTTCAATAAAAAGAAGGGCGTTGGAAAAGTTTTTGCTAGGTAGTGTGGGCTGCAATATTTTAGTTTAAAGTTTAAGTGGCCTCAAACTGAAGCATTCAAAATTGATTCCTTCTATTAATAGTGAGAGGTGTATTTTATAAATCTTATTTTTTTGTTTTACTACCTTCGTAGCTGATTCAAAATCCAGTGAAACTGTCCTAGTAGGTAAAAGGGTAAATAATGTATATATGCTTAATGTTTCTTGCATAAGATCTAGCATGAAATGTTTGCTTACTAGGAATGATGAATCTTGGTTGTGGCATAGAAGATTAGCTCATATTCATATGCATCATCTCAATAGGATTGCATCAAAAGAGCTAGTAATTGCATTGCCTAAGCTCAAGTTTGAAAGGGACAAACTGTGTGAAGCATGCCAAAAGGGTAAACAAACAAAAAGCACTTTCAAACCCTTAAATGTTATTTCTACTTCAAGACCACTTGAGCTACTTCACATGGATTTATTTGGGCCCTCTAGAACTATGAGCCTAGGAGGAAATTAGTATGGTCTTGTTACAGTTTATGACTATTCACGATTTACTTGGACATTTTTCATTTTTACCAAGGATGAAACTTATCTTGCTTTTAAAAGAATTGTCAAAGTTATTCAGAATGAGAAGGACTGCAGTATTTCTTCCATTAAATCGGATCATAGAGGAGAATTTCAGAATGAGAAGTTTGACAGATTCTGCAGTAAACTTGGTATTAAACACAAGTTCTCAGCACCAAGAACTCCACAACAGAATGAAGTTGTAGAAAGGAAAAATCGGTCTTTGGAGGAACTTGTTAGAACAATACTGAATGAGACTAATGTGGGACCTACACTTACAATTGAATCCCTAACTCTAAGTGTAGCTACGAATAAAAGACAAATTTTGTACATGTAAACTTTCTTAATTATACAAGATCTCTCACAAGAATTATTCAAATCACAATACAAAAAAACTACATATTACATAAGGACGATAATCTATAGGCCAAATTTACATTAAATACAAAACTTTACATACACATTTTCATTCCTATGTAAAATCATTTTTAATGAAAAAATCACATTTGAATGTAAAATCAACATTACATACGAAATATTACAAACGAATTTGCTTCTAGAGTACCACATACGAATTTCATCACGTAATACAAGTCTTATTGTTCTTATTATTATATTGTTGTTAATATTATCATTATTATTATCGTTATTATTACCAATCTTATTATAAATATTAATAGTATTACTATTAATATTACTTTCATATTAATATTACTATCAACATTTTTGTTAACACCGTTATTATAATTAATAATACTATTAACATGTTAATCTTATTATTAGCATGACCATTACTAATAATAATGATAACATTATTATTATTACTAGTATTATCATTGATTTCAATATATTACGATAACATTTGTTATATCATAATATTATAATTATATCACTTCCAAGTTAATGGTCAGTATAAAAACCTTAAGGTAATGGGTCTGTAGATCTTGTCCTTTATATGTTTTCAACCGTCTTAAGCGAGGGGTCCCTACCTCCCTCTCCCTCGACGACTTTCGATTCACGGACTGTGGGCTCGTCTGTCGAGGGACATGGAACCTGAGCTAAATCCACATAAAGGATTGTCACCACCTCCAACCCAATACCTTAAGGCAATAGGTTTGTGGGAGTTTCTTCTTATATATTGGTGAACTTTCTCATTTTTACTCGATGTGGGACCTACACTTACAATTGAATCCCTAACCCTAAGTGTAGTCAAGAATAAAAGACGAGTTTTGTACATGTAAACTTTCTTAATTATACATGATCTCTCACAAGAATTGTTCAAACTACAATACAAAAGAATTACATATTACGTAAGGACGATAATCTATAGGTCAAATTTACATTAAATACAGAACTTTACATACACATTTGCATTGCTACGTAAAATCAACTTTAATGACAAAATCACATTTGAATGTAAAATCAACATTACATACGAAATATTACAAACGAATTTGCTTCTGGAGTACCACATACGAATTTCATCATGTAATACAAGTCTGATTGTTGTTATTATTATATTGTTGATAATATTATCATTATTATTATTGTTATTATTACTAATCTTATTATAAATATTATTATCATTATTATTAATATTTATTTCATATTAATATTACTATCAACATTTTTGCTAACACTGTTATTATAATTGATAATACTATTAATATGTTAATCTTATTATTAGCATGACCATTACGAATAATAATGATAACATTATTATTATTACTATTATTATCATTAATTTAAATATGTTATGATAACATTTTTTATATTATAATATTATAATTATATCACCTCCAAGTTAATGGTCAGTATAAAAACCTTAAGGTAATGGATTTGTGGATCTTTTCTTTTATATGTTTTCAACCGTCTCAAGCGAAGGGTCCCTACCTCCCTCTCCCTCGACGACTTTCGGTTCAGGGACTGTGGGCTGTCTGTGTAGGGAAATGGAATCTGAGCTAAACCCACATAAAGTATTGTTACCACCTCCAACGCAATACCTTAAGGCAATAGGTTTGTGGGTGTTTCTTCTTATATATTGGTGAACTTTCTCATTTTTACTCAATATGGGACCTACACTTACAATTGAATCCCTTACCCTAAGTGTAGCTAAGAATAAAAGACGAGTTTCGTACATGTAAACTTTCTTCACTATAGAAGATATCTCACAAGAATTATTCAAATGACAATACCATAGAATTAGATATTACATAAGGACGATAATCTATAGGCCAAATTTACATGAAATACAAAACTTTACATAAACATTTTCATTCCTACGTAAAATCAACTTTAATGACAAAATCACATTCGAATGTAAAATCAACATTACGTACGAAATATTACAAACGAATTTGCTTCTGGAGTACGACATACGAATTTCATCATGTAATACAAGTCTTATGGTTGTTATTATTATATTGTTGTTAATATTATCATTATTATTATCATTATTATTATCATTATTATTACTAATCTTATTATAAATATTATTAGCATTTTTATTAATATTAATTTCATATTAATATTACAATCAACATTCTTATTAACACCGTTATTATAATTAATAATACTATTAATATGCTAATTTTATTATTAGAATGACCATTTCTAATAATAATGAAAACATTGTTATTATTACTATTATTATCATTAATTTAAATATATTACCATAAATATTTTATATTATAATTACATCACCTCCAAGTTAATGGTCAGTACAAAAACCTTAAGGTAATGGGTCTGTGGATCTTTTCCTTTATATGTTTTCAACCGTCTCAAGCGAGGGGTCCCTACCTCCCTCTCCCTCAACGACTTTCGGTTCAGGGACTGTGGGCTCGTCTGTTGAGGGACATGGAACATGAGCTAAACCCACTTAAAGGATTGTCACCACCTCCAACCCAATACCTTAAGGCAATAGGTTTGTGGGTGTTTCTTCTTATATATTGGTGAACATTCTCATTTTTACTTAGTGTGGGACCTACACTTACAATTGAATCCCTAACCCTAAGTGTAGCTAAGAATAAAAGACGAGTTTTCTACATGTACACTTTCTTCATAATACAAGATCTCTCACAAGAATTATTCAAATCACAATACAAAAGAATTACATATTACATAAGGACGATAATCTATAGGCCAAATTTACATTAAA
>Ga0209700_107020_pt1 | contig 16552 bp, 19 predicted proteins | sample SiratroredBW_FD_187528 | JGI IMG/M metagenome (GOLD analysis project Ga0209700, IMG submission 187528) | Root nodule microbial communities of legume samples collected from California, USA - Siratro red BW (SPAdes) (version 2) | ecosystem: Host-associated > Plants > Roots > Nodule | place: USA...
TTATTATTATTTCAAGAAAACTTAAACTAATAAATATATATTTTTATATTATTATTCATTTTTTCTTTATTCATTTTTATCATTATACTTTAATTTAAAAGATTACCCGAACAAAATCGGGTGTTGACACCCTTAGATCTCAGAGCACATGACAATGTTCTCCAAATAAACGTTTTCCCAGTATCACTATAGCCATATAAAAAAAAAAGAACATTCCTTCTTCTAAAATTACTACTGACATGATCTCTATAGACCTTCACTTGCTCAGTATTAAGAGATTCTAACATTGACGCATATTGTCTTCCCATATCTTCTTTATCATAGTTTAGCTCGTCCACAATAAAAGTGTTCTGAAAGAATGACGTATTGGACATAGCAGGCTGTGGAAGCGAAACAAATTCTTTTAAGGATCTACCGTTGGACACCAATAATATTTCAATCTCTATAAGACAAAGTTTGTGCAGTTGAGGATCCGCAATTTGAAGCCCTACACAAAAAAAAATATACAAAAACCAACTAATATTATTATATTCGTAAAACTACTAAATATAGTACCTGACAAGTTATTTTGTTTCCTTTTATGGTGTAAGATTCCATCTGAAACTAACTTCCATGTAGCATTCCAGACGACATCAGGTTTGGACATTGTATTCATCACCAATAATGAAACAATAACCTTTTAAGTTGACTTCCAGAAGCTAATTCGCTAGCTTCTTTGATTGCATCAATGGACTCTTTATCATCTGCCAATAGCCCCAACGCATGGCAAGCCTGTTCATATGTCTCATAAATTTGTCCATTTACTGTTTTTATGCTACCATAATCAGTACAACCCTTCTGAATTGCCAATAATATACGCATGTAATACAATTCCCCAGATCCAGGAGGAACATATGTCACTCTACCAATAATGTAGCCCTGCTTCCTTGGTCTCCATACTCTTTGTTGAGGCATCCAGACAAACATGTTTGGAAATTCAGAATATGTCAAATTTTTACCCTCCACATAAATTTTATTAGCCTCAAACCAAGCTAAAAACATGGTGTTGGCAGTTTGTCCTTTTTGTAAGACTACATCACTCGTCATCTTGAAACAAAATTGATTATTGACGCAGCAGGTGGAATGTTAATCTTTGGACAAGAGGCCATCGATGGTAGATGTCAAAACCAAATATTCGCCAAACTGCCTCACATGGCGATAAATATCTGCAATCATAGTAGTTTTTAATTTCGTCAACAATAGGTGTGTTAGTGCTTTCTGCAGAATTGCTAGAAATTTGAATTATAGCTCTATCTGGACCTTTGTTGACATATTTAAACAAATACTTGATCGAATTTGACTTGTTGCAGTACTCTATATTAACATGTGCTTGATACGTCATCAAAAGGAGTGGACTATAAGGAATAACACTTCTATTGTCTAATTTAATTCCATTTTCTCCACAACTACACCATCATCACGTCGTCTATGAGACGGATATCCATCTTCATCAATGGTAGTCGAAGATGTGAATTTCTTAGGAAAAAAGTTTGAATATCTACCTTCTTTCATGCAAGGTGACTTGAATCTAGCTGCTCCACATGAACCGTCAATCATATAACTTGAAACAGCTTTGGAAATTTTGGGATATATATCTGCATGTGGTAATTCAGCAGAGATAACTCTATCAATATCCCTATAAGGTTGCAATTTATTTTCGCCATTCAACCATAATAATATATGAGCATGCGGTAAACCTCTCTTTTGGAATTCCATAGTATACATTCCTAATATACAAAGATAGATCAGTAACAAATATTACTATAAATTATTTTAATAAATCAAAATATAAAAAAATACAAAAATAAGTACCTGCGCTAGTATTGCCAAAAAAGTTATTCTTCTTGAAATCAGTCATCATCTGATTGAGCTTCATTTTGAACACTCTACAAACAATATCAGGTCTATCTGAAGCACTTAACCTTTTGGCAGAAGGAAATCCCGGATTTCACTCCAATTAACATTACATATTATAGTTATAAACAAATCAGAATATCCAAATTTCTTGCAAATAGCCATAGCATCTTGACAGTTGTTGAACATGTGCCTCATACCACCAGTAAATGAAGCAGGTAGAACAACACGCCTACCAATCAAGGAAGGATCAGTCTCTCCTCTGTTAACTGCTTCTTGCAAACCACAAAGCAATTTGGATCGTATTAATTCTGATTTGCTCTTATGAATGACAAACATTGTGACTCAATCATTGTGTAACAATCAACCACAAATTGCTGTAATAACCTATGTGCGTTGACGATGTTACTAAACTCAAGATCTCTTTCTTGGATTCTAAATACCAATGAATTCCCTTAAAGAAACACGCATTCTCTTTCGAATTTGACCATGATTGTGACACTTTCTTATCAGAATGTTCTCTTGGTATCCATCTTCTCCATATGGAAATAACAGAGGATATTGGAGTGGAATAAAAGAAGTGTGTGTTTCATGTAGTCTTGTCAATTCTCCTGAACACTTTTTGACAATTATGTCTCTTCCTGGCTCCATATTACTCAAATCACCAACTACTAAAGCTGGTATCTCATCAACTGAAGGTGTGTTGTACACTCTAGGATCTTTCCATCTATTTCTAAACAATCTCAACGTAAAGTCAGATTTTGGAAAACCATGTGACAAATCTCTAACCCTTTTGAATGACTTCGCAAGGGAATTGTGTTCATCAATCATATTTATTAGATCAGCAACCAATGATTTATCAAAAACTGATTGTTCTATATTTGACCTAAATTTAAAAAATAAGAAAATTGTTAAAAGTAAGTTCTAAATCATTTTAAGAGGAAAAAAAATAAACTACGTACCCAAAATGATGAATTCTATTAGTCGTCTCGTTTTTTGTATGATAGATGTATAGTTGTGCAAACTTAGGACTTGATCCATTTTCTGGCAACAAACTTCCTATGCGGTGATAATTTTGTCCATTAAGAATAAATTGAGGAGGTCCAGATCCATTATTCATTGAAGAGTCTATTATACCTCCAATAGAAGTAAAAGCGAACATGCTGTTGTAACTTCTAATGTTTTGTAAGAAGTTTCTGCTTCTATGATCTTCACCACTAAGTAAACTTGTAAGCAATTGTGGAGGTTTTTGTAATAATGGAAGTTGTACCTTTTGCCCTTCCGCAACATATAGAGAATTCTACTTGATTGCCTCTTTTTGATTTATCAGCTCTCTCTTTATACCACAACTTAGCATGACAGTATTGGAATTCCATGCAAGGTTGACCAATATCAACAATTTCTAAATTTAATAAACAATAATAATAATAAATGTGTTTATAATATATTGATAACGAAATATTGTACAATAATTAAGACCAAATGTAAATGTCAAAAGGAATAAAGTCCTAACCTTGACATTGAACTTGGCAATAAAGGTTATTGTTAAAATCAATATGAATTGGTAAGGCTTGTTCATAATCTAATGTCATTGAAGAATAATTCATATTAGAAGCTGAATAAGAGAGATGTAGAACTTGAGAACATTGAGTTGACTCCGTTGTTTTTGATTTTGTGGGGGATAGAATATAACTTGAACCTGATAAAGAAAAGTTTATACATTAATATTAATGAAGTGTTTATGATGCAAAAAATAATGGTAGTTATAAAAATAATTATATATATATGAAACTCACCTTCGTTTTGTCTTTTATTAATTGTTTGTTCATGTTCTATTCCATTAACAGCAGCTGCGATATTGACAACGTCAGATTTTTCAGAGCAATTCATTTGTATACATTTTACAAATGATTGAATAAGAGTTGTACCTAAGCAAAAAATATTGCAGATATGAAATTTGTTATCTAATAATGGACTACGGTAAAAATTGATGTATGGTAAAGAAATTCATAGCTGACTGAAGTATATATGATATCCTAAATTACCTTCATATTGTTGCTTTCGAAATCCTTTCCCAGCATCCAATGTGTTGGTTTTTAATGAATATTTAATATTGTTCTCCTTCCCAATACAAAATGATGATTTTTGTTGATAACATGAGAACGATTTTTGTGTTGATTCAACAATCAACACACTATAATTACTTGCGAAAAATTATCGTTTCACATAAGAAATGACAAATAAGTATGTATATATATTCTATTCAATTTTGATTAATTTTGACAATTCTGATTAATTTCGACCGTACTCTACGAAACAGGGGTGACAGTACTTTTGTCGATAACGCTTCTTTCCGAATCTTGATTATGTTCTGGAAAAAGTAATTTAAGTTCAGGGTTGGTGTTAGTCTAATTTTCAGAACAAATAATTGTATTTAAAAGCAAAGTGATGATTGACCACAAACGACTTCAGAAAATGGCGTCCTGTTTGGAATACTATTCTGTTTGTTTTGAGAGACAATAAACTTCCGTTTTCTTCTTGCATTTTCACAATCCTTATCAAAGTTATCTGAAATAAGATTTCCAATTAGGTTAAGTAATTTTAAAAAGAAAGATTGATTGCATAAACAAACTTGCATAAACGATAGTTATATACGATGCATGATACCCTCATTTGGTTTCAGAATTTCCCTTTGATGTGCATTACTATGGTCGACCTCATCGTCACCTGAAGCAAAGAACTTGATACAATGACAATGAATATATCGGTAGATGAAACACTTTTAGAAGAAAATACATAAATGATGAACATGAAGTACATGTTAGCACCAAGGCTAAGCATGTGATTTGATGAAGTCAATATTGTGAGCACCAAGGCTTAGCATGTGAAGCTGATGAAGACTGCCTCATGAAGAATCTGTTGGAACCAACTGTTAGCACCAAGGCTAAGCATGTGATTTGATGAAGTCAATATTATGAGCACCAAGGCTTAGCATGTGAAGCTGATGAAGACTGCCTCATGAAGAATCTGTTGAAACTAACCTGGACCAGAATTGTTCAAGTGAAAACTTGTGCCAACATGAAGATAGTTGGGTGATTAGGTCTTGGTCCTTAGTTGGGTTTGTGTGTTGGTGATTGGCTTAGTCCTTAATCACTAGTGGCATGGATCATCACTTCTGAGGTGCTAAAAAGATTCACAAATATTTTTATTAAAATTGTTTTTACTAAAAATAACCCAAAATGTTTTTACTGGAAAAAGGTTTTTCAATCGATTGAATTTCTGATACAATCAATTGAATGTGACAGTTATTTCTGTTACAACTGAAATACAGCTATGGCTGTTACAACTGAAAACTTTGACTGGGTCAAGCTAACAGTCAAATTCAATCGATTGAATGGTTTGTTCAATTAATTGAATTTTGATAGCTAAGTAGTTTTTAAAACTGATTTTGGGTATTTAAAGGAATGAGAATCATCACTTTCAGAATAATAAAAAAAAATACTTTCGAAAAGCATTCCTTGAGTTTTTCTAAGAGAGATATTGTCCCTTTTGTGCGATCATCATTTTGGCAAAGCTTTTCAAATCAAGAAACCTCCAAGAACGTGAATCTTTAAAGCATCCTTGAAGTGAGGTTCTTGCTACTTTGGTTCTGGACCAAAGCTAAGTCTTCTATACCTCATCTTCATTCTGTGTAATCTATTTTGTGTAGATGTACTCTGTAATCTTTCCTGATCCTGTTAATATGTAATCTGTTTGCTGTTTTCAATTATTGGTTTTGTAATTGAGTTGGTGCAGTGGGTTTCTGCACTGGTCTCGCATCTGCTGAGGGGTTCAGTAGAGGGTGAGTACTGCTGGGAGCAGTGTTGCTTGCGGACTGCAAGTGTTGTGGTGCAGTGGGTTTCTGCACTGGTTACACATAAGCTGAGGGGTTCAGTGAGGTGTTGGTTTACTGCTGGGGGCAGTTTGTAACTTGCTGGGAGCAAGGGTTGTAAACTGATCTTGTGATCTGTTTAGTGGAAATCTTTGCTAGTTTGCAAAGGACTGGACGTAGCCCTTGTGGAAGGGTGAACCAGGATAAAAATTCTATGTTCTTGCTTTTCTCCATACTCTTCTTGATTGCTTTTATTCACTGTTGCCATCTTTTAAAATTGACTGGATTAAAATCTGTTGATACTGTTGATCATATTCTGAACATCTGTTTACATAATTAACTGTGATTCTGGATTGTGTTTAATCTACTCGATTGTGTTTAAACATCTTAAATCTGGGTTAAAACATTTTTACACTGTAAACTATTTTCTGGGTTTAACTAATTTCTGGGTTTATCTCTGATATCTTCCGCTGTGCACAATCGATTGTTTACCTGACGGTCCAGAATTACATAGTCAATCGATTGAATAAAGAATTTTCATTCTCTACTTCAAGAACAAATCAGATTTGCGAAAAGTTTTTCAAAGTTTAATTCACCCCCCTCTTGAACTCGGTCTAAACCTTATTTTACAGTACAAAGATATAGCTTTCTACATGCTCCCTTCTTAGTTTTATTGGAAAACTTCTCAGCGATGATCAATTTGCTTCTTGTTCTTGCAATTTTGTAATGATTTGAATCCATATCCATATGAATAACAATTTCAAATTCTCATTGAACTGGTTTTGATGTTACAGATGAAGATGGTAGAATACAATGAAGAAATGGGATGGAAAGTGACCAGATATAGAAATTATATTTAAATTAAATTTAAATATATATAGTAAATATAGTTTATTAAATTGAATATGATTTAAATGTAATACACCATAACAGATGCAAAAAGTGTTAACAAAATAGAAGTTATCCTAAATATAAAAGGTAAAAAATCAATAATGTAAAGAAGACAACATGTACATAAAGATTAGTTATTAAAAAGCAAAAAAATTTGCATTTTTGGTGAATATTCGCTTCTGACAAAGACATCGACCACAAAAATTTTAATGCAAAATAAAGTAAAAAGGGATAGCTATCCCTGGAAATAAAATTTTCAGACCCAATACAATTGTCTCTTTCACGCAAAAGAAAATCCACGTACCGTATAAGGTATTATATGGAGCCACCAAATCTCTTAAGTTATTTCAAAAAGAAACATACAATCAACTTTTTGATATAAGTTTTGACTTGGCATATGAAAATTCATTGCAGAAGATGCAACTGTTCCTTGTTCCTACAAAGCAATGTTGAGAAAAAGTCTAACAATTGCCTTTTCGGTGAATATCAAGTTGACTACAAAAAGTATTGACAAACAAAATCTTTAATGCATAATTAGGTAAAAATTGGATACCTGTGTCTGGAAATAAAATTTCCAGAGGCACCAGAGTTCTCTTTTGACGAAAAACTAATGCTACGTAGAACCTTTGTCTCGGGGTATGCAATTTGCTTCCAAAAGTTTCACATGTGGCACGTTCCTCTAGTCTACTAGGGAGAGAAAGCTACATTACGTGTTCTTGGATTTAACAGGTTAAACGATAGTTGCCCAAGTTGTTTGTATGCATTCAAAATCAATAAAAAATTATTAGATGCCCAAGTGTTATAATTTGGTTTTAATTTTTATTTATATTTTTTTATAGTGCGTAAATTAATTATTTTAATATTAATTTCGTACATTATATAAAAAATTGTCTATGTATTTTTTTAGGAAAGATATAAAAAAAAACTTTGATACTGATATTAAGGATTAAGTGAACGTTCCTCAAGGTACTTGGATGCACGGGAGAATTGACCTACGTGTTAGGATGAATTGATAATTTGGCCAAGGTGTTCTCAAAGCTTACATTAAGGTTGACCAAGCTACTTAGATGAACAATACACATGGCCGAGTTTTTCAGATGCATTGATAATTTGGCCGAGGTGTTTTTAATGGTTAAGCGAAGGTTGGCCAAGGTGTTTGAATGAAAAGGTGTTTAGTAGCGCTAAGAAAAGCATAGCCGAGGTGTTTGAATGCATTGAAACTCTGCCCGAAGTGTCTAAAAGGCCTCGGTGAAGGTTGGAGAATGTGTTTAAATGCATTCAAAATCTCGCCGAGGTGTTTATAAGGGCAAAGTGAACCTTGACCGACCTATTAAATGCATTGAAACACTACTAGAAATTGCCAAATAGTGACTGAAATTAGTGATCGAAAAAATCGGTCACTATCGGTAACAAAATCAATGACCGAAAAAATCAGTCAGAAATTCGGTCGCAGCATCGGTCACAGAATCGGTCTCAGATTCTGTCACAGAATCGGTCTCAGATTCTGTCACAGAATCGGTCACAGAATCAGTCATAGAATCGGTGACAAAATCGGTCACTATGCATCAGCGACCAACAAAATAGCGACTGAAACGTTTGGTCACTAAATCGGTAACTATTTTAATCAATGACCGATTTTGATCATTTAGTGACCGATTTTTTAGTCACTATTAATGATTTTTCTAGTAGTGAAACTCTCGCCGAGGTGTCTCTAAGTGTTGTGTGAAGTTTGCCCGAGTTGTTTGAATGCATTCAAAATCTGGCCTAGGTGTTTATAAGGGCTAAGTCAAGCATGGCCGACATGTTGGAATGCATTCAAAGTCTCATCGAGGTTTTCAGAAGCGCTAAGTAAAGGATGACCGAGGTGTTTGAATGCATTCAAACTCTACCTGAGGTATTTATAAGTCCTCATTGAACCTTAGCCGACGTCATAAAATGCCTTGAAACTCTGGCTAAGTTGTTTATGACCGCTAAGTAACGGTTGGCCAAGGTAATTTAATGCATTGAAATTCCAGTCGATGTCTTTATAAGTGATAAGTGAAGGATGGCCTACGTGTTTCATTTCACTCAAACTCTACTCGAGTTAGTTATAAGTGCTCTTGAAGGTTTGCAGAGCTTTTGGGACGCATTCAAAATCATACAGGTCCCCGTTACCGACAAAAGAGTTGATGGATTCGGTTCACGCCGAGGACCCCGTAGAGTACTTGAATGGTGAGCTGTGTGTGGTCATGTCACTAATGTCATGTTTGTCATAGTCTAACAGATAAATTTGTTTTTATAGAACTAATGGGAGAGTGGAATCGCAAGGCCCTGCGAGCTGAAGCTGCCTCTGTGGTGGCAGATCAAGGACCACCAGAAAGTGCTAAAAAGAGGAAGATGGCGGTGTACTCAAATCATGAGGAGGACTCTCGAAAACAGCTGGAGCAGTCAGCCTCAAAGATGGGCAACTCATGCCCAGTCGACGACTCCAATATACAGCAACCAATGGGGGCTTCAGAGCATGACGAAGTTTCACCAAAAATGGTCGAATCATCGGTTTTGAAGAGGGGGAACTCAACCCCAGAAGAGGAGTTTCAAATTGAGCAGAACAATCCTTGGCCAGTGGTACCTTCTGAAATCCAACTCCACAATGAACGTCAACAATCTGCAGTTGCTCTATCTTGCTCTGTGACTCCAAACAACTCTATGTGTATCATTGAACCTTCTCACTAATCTTCGGTCAGGACCAGGCCTCTAGTTAAGGTTCAAAGTTGCCTAATCTACCAGGGCTATTTTACTTTGGTTCAGGATCTCTCTACAGGGTAGACCACGTTGGCATCTGCAAACCGGAGGACAACTCACTATGGGAACTTAACATGGATCCAGAGTTGGTGAAGTCGTGATTGGGGAGTTCGGAATTTCCATCAACTTATGATAAAGAGTTGCTAGATTCTATGGGAAATCGAGGCATGTTGACCTCTCTTTTTGCCATGTTGGGGCGTGCAATGGCAGTGACAGTGAGACTCATGGACTCTACTGTTGAAATAAACATTGTAAGTACCTTGAAGAATGAAATTGAAGGGCTATGGCGGGAGAAAAAGGAACTCTCAAGTACACGAAAAATGAAACTTGTGGAAATAAGGAATTTGGAATTTGCTATTGCGAGGGAGAAGACGATGGTGGAGGAAACTCGAGAAAAATTGAATGATGTACATGATTTTTATAGGGCTGAACATGAAAAATTTGAGCAGCAAACATCTGCGCAGCTGAAGACCGTCCAGGATAAGTTGAAAGAGGTTGAGGCTGACTTGGAAGAGACCAATAAAAGAGCCTAAACTGCTGAGGAGCTGTTTGATGCTGAGAAAAAAGAAGCCAAAGCTTTCATGGAAGAAGCCAAAACCTACAAGCAAGAGGCCAAAGTTGCGAGGGAATAGGCCAGGGCTTCAAAGGAAGTAGCTGATGCTACTAAGCTAAGAGCTAAAATTGCAGAGGATCAAGTCACTAAGATCAAAGAAACGTCGGACAAAAGGGAAGCAGAGCTGATATCTAAAATTGGGGACCTTGTTAACGTCGGCTTGGAGGCGTTCGAAGATGGATTTCAGAGAGCCCTTCGTCAATTAGCAGTTCATCACCCTACTCTTGATTGCTCAATTTTTTACATGGATAAAGATGTGGTAGACGGAAAGATCGTGGAGGATGATGTTTGAAGTTTTATTTGCAATTTGATATTTGGATGTTCTGCTTTGACTTTGGAATTTTGAACTTTGTTAATTGTGTCCTTTTTATTTGGAACTTTGTTAATTTTGTTCGATACCCAATTTGTGTTCTCTAATTAATGTCATGAGATGTTTATTGCATGATCCTTAATCTGTCTATACCGCTTTAATAATCTGTGCTTATTTGGTTGTTTTGAGAACATAATAATCTCTATAGCGCTTTAATAAGTGTAGCTTGGCCGACGTCCTTGTATTATTCAAACTCTAGCCGATGTGTTTATTAGTGCTAAGTGAGGATTGGTCGACGTGTCTTAAGGCATTTAAACTGTCGCTCAAGTTAAAGTTGGCTAACGTCTTCCAATGCATTCAAAATGTCGCATAGGTGTTTATCAGTTTTGAGTGAAGCTTGGCCGACGTGTTGGAAAGAATTCAAACTCTCTCCAAGGTGTTTATTAGTGCTAAGTGGGGATTGTCTGACTTGTTTCAATGAATTCAAACTCTAGCAGAGGTTTTTTTAAATTCTAAGTAAAGCTTTGCATACGTGTTTGATTGTTTTCAAACTATGGCCGACGTCTTCAAATTCGTTCAAACTGTCTCTGAGCTGTTTACAAGTTGTTAGTGAGGATTGGTCTACGTGTTTTAAGGCATTCAAACTGTCATGCAGGTGTTTATAAATGATAAGTGAAGCTTAGCTTCAGTTTTGGAAGGAATTCAAAATCTCTCAAAGAACTCTTCATAAATGCTAAGTCAAGGTTTGCAAATGTGTTTGATTGCATTCAAACTCTGGCTGAAGTATTTATTAGTGCTAAGTGACATTGGCTGACGTGTTTGAATGCATTCAAACTCTCACAGAGGTATTTATTAGTGGTAATGGAGGATTGCCTGATGTCTTTGAATTTATTCAAACTGTCACGGAGGTGTTTATAACTCATGGGTGGAAGGAGAGGAGAATCTCTCGAAAAACCTCCCCTCAATGGATTCCACACTCCGCCTATGATTTCATTTTTTTGATAGGGGTAGGGGGCGTTGGGCTGGGCTCCTTCAGCCTGTGCAGGCGCTTGCGGCAGCGCCTCCCCTGGGTAAGCGACCGAATTATTTAGGGCGTTTGGGGGATTCGACTGGGCTACTTCCTCGCCTCTTTCATTTTCATTAGCGGTGGGCTCTGCTAAGAAGTCGAGGTCAAATGAAGTCCAACCAGATCCCCTACTACTACCCTCTCCCATGGTACTCTAACCTCCAACTGAGATTGAGTGGGAGCCCCCCGAGGAATCTATGTGACCTCCTACGGGATCCTCCATGGGCAAGCTGGTGTAACACAAAATAGAAGCGATTTGCATAATAAGAAGTCTTGGAATATAGAAACTGAAGATTTTCAAAAGACCACATAACCCGTGGAGGATAAAATAACATTTCAAGAAAAATAGGGATTTCACCCAACCAAATCGAAAATGATATATAGAGAGACTAGTAGTAAACATAAAAAGATGAATCATTTCATAATAGAAAGAGTCCCTTCATGTAGGAGTAGTGAGTGATATGTGGTTGGTTGTTGAACCCAACGGAGTGACTTTCATTCCGAGAAAACTTCGTTCGAATTGCATGTGTTGTGTTAAGCATATTATAAAATATATCTCAAGCTTGGACAGTTAGGCAAGGCGAACCCTGTACAATAGAAGTTTCAGCTATTATTGATCCAGTTGTCACCTCTTCACCATGTTTGGATGACATCGGTTCTTTCTAAGTAGATAAGGGCATTGATGGATCATCTCACTTGCCTGTGAACATAGCGAAAAACTATTCCAATTGAGCTGACGGTAAATCTAAGTGAAATAAAGCTTGAGCCCTACCTAAATTCCCTTGCGCTTAGGTCTGGGATCTTGCCCTTCTATGGCAAGGTGAAATAGATGCGCCTTTCGACTGGCATTCAGTCCTCCAACACCAACTGTTAAAATAGCAGTGCTTCAACAAGTGGGAATCAATACAGCAACAAGTCCGATGTTGAATGAGATAGCTTTCATCTTCCAATCTTTCTGAGCTAAGAAGTTTGAAAGTGGCAGTCTTCCATGTCACTCGGAAGGCAGATCAAGGTAGATGAACCAATACCAGATGCTTTAAGTCGTTTGGGGATTGACAATGGAAGTTGGTCATTCTCTTCCCTTCCTGTGTAGAACTAGGATGACTAAAGTCGAGCGTCGAAAAAAGATTGACTTTCAAAAAAAGAAAGGAGAGTGGATAGCTATGACGTGAAAGATAGGTTAGACACTTGGGTTGATTGAGATAGGTTTCTATGTCCCGTATCAAGCGAGAGAGAATAGCAGAATACCAATATGCTATATGTGAAGCAAAGTCGGCCTTACCTGTTGAACTTCTCTCATCCCGGGATTGAGATAGGCAGAATTCCCGAACTGTTGAGTGCTATCATTATGCCTCCAGTAATCAAAACAATTAGTCCGATCTAGCTGGAAAAGTCATTCTTTCAGTCAAAAGTTTGATGCACTAACTAGCCTATACTCCCATTTAGGCACTACCGGGATAGATTGAATAAGGTAGCAGTGACTTTCTAGCAAGATACTTTGACTGATCTGCCTCTTCTAACGGCTTGTACCGGTATTCTAATAATGGCCAATCCAGAATAAGAGAGCTAGGCTGGCCCAACTTGGCAAGAGGATTAGGACATCTTTTAAAGGCTCGAGATGGACAAGAAGGGCTTTTAACTAACTCAAAGGAAGGCTCAGAAGAAGAATCCTCATTGGTAGCAACAGCCTTGGAATGAGTTTGAGGTTGAGACTGGGTTTGACTACCTTTAGGTGTGTTCTCGCGAGGAGGCCGAGTGAGACGGTCTCGAATTCCATTCCCAAGCTTCTTTCACTAATGAAGTTCATTGTCATTTCATAGTTCCAAGTGAAGTCTCTGAAGAGATTAGTTCTACAGCAACACTATACAGTGTAGGCAAGGGGATGTGATGGAGTAAATAGGCTCGAGCAAGCTCAAAATCATCGGTGAGAGCGAGAGTCAAGAAACTTCTTAGCATGAGCAGAATAATCTCCAAAAAACATACATAGGACAATAAAGAATATAAGTGGAGAATAGACTGTCCAGGTTGCTCTTTCATATCGTGCAGGTTAAGCATAAGCTCATACTGACAAACAACGTCTGCAATAGTCTACCAGGCCCTAATTGCCACAATTCAAACAGATCCTAGGAAGGCTCTCCTACTCCATTTACCACACAGTTAGCGGTTCACTCTTTCGATAGAGATAGACTTTTATAGTATAGAGAAATGCCTTCTATCTACGTCAAGAGTGTGTCCTGTCTTCTGTCTCGCGCTAAATGGAATGGCTCTCTTAGTTACGCTGCGCCCCGGTCTAAGTCCCCACGTTCGCTTTTCTCCATGCGCAACCCAAGAAGTTGGCTTTCCGAACACAACAACATTAGGGTCGTTCCCTTTATTCTATGTTGACCCTGGCCCGGGGCTGGCTTATTGGGAAGCCCGTTCCCACCGCGCTCACGACCCGGCTGACCTTCCATCGGTAGTGGGAATTCTCCTATTCCCTGGTCAAAGACTTGGTTGGATGCGGGATCTACTCCACGAGGAGCGGTACTATGGGGAACGGGAGAATCACTAAAAAAAAGTCTAGAGCTCCCCTAGGGAAAGTATTATACCTCGTTAGACCGTATTCGCTACTAAACGTAGCCCTCCTCCGCCTTCGTTTGAAGAAGCAGGTATTTGTTTGTCAGCTCTAGCCTTCCCTTGCCTTGCCCCTTGAATAGTCCTACCCCGAACAATATCCATTGCCTGTCTCGTACCGCTCCGTGGGCTTTTATGATTAGACTCCTCACGAATCTATCCAATTTCTTACTAAACTTGACTTGTCTCCGATTACCATGCTGCGCTTTTCGCTCCTTATCCCGTACAAAACGAAGTGAATCTTATTGAAACATTCATTGCTATGGGCCCTATTATTGCACTAAATGACGGGTCACATGGGTTGGATCCTACTAATACAATGTTTTCTCCTTGTAGGAAGGCATTTTGAACATCTAGCTTGTATAGGGACCACTTCTTTGATGCAGCAATAGCCAGTAAAGTCCTAATCTTCATAAACTGATGTTAAGGTTTCCTCCAAATCTATCCAATATTTATTATTGAGCAAAGCCTTGAACAGGACGAGAGGAATAATGGCCTACCTCAGGCATGTTGTTTGGAACTGGATCATGGCTTAAGTCCGGAGAGGGAGAATCGTTGGTTTACTGATCTCTTTCAGGTCTTGGCTGAGCTTCAACAAGATCTGGTGTTAGACGAAGTTTCTTTCTGGTATACACTATGGTTGATAATGTATGAGTCACATGCTTCTCTGGCTGATATGTATGACTAATAATTCACGGTGATACTCTCCGGGGCAAACAAAACTAGACTAATCAGTGTAGGAGAAGTTGAAGTGGAAGCAGTGGAGGCAGAAGGTCGTAAATCGCCACTCATTCGGATTGTTCTTCTTGGATTGGTTTCCCCTTTGCTTTGCCTAAGCCAAAGCTTCACATTAAACACAAGAATTGGACCAGTGGGGCTAGTTTGCTATTCTAGAAGTTCGAAAGGAGTAGTCATAGGGGCTTTGGGGCATTCCCCCATGGCATAACTAATTAGCGGCCTATTCTTTTTTGTTTAATTCAATTCCCATCTCTCAAGCTAAAGAGAAGGTAATAAGGTAAGCCCAAGCAGCTGCTATTTAAACAACGAATTCAGCCATTGAAGATCTACAACTTATGACTCCACTGGTAGTATACTAGATACAACCTATTCTGTAACAAGCGATTCTGGCTATAGCACCAGCTCATTCCCTGACTTCCTTTCTTCTCTTAGGACATTCTCTTCTTTTTCTTTAACTATGTCATTTGTTTTCACTAGCACCGGCGGTTAGGAGAACAGTAAGACTTCCTACTGTCCCACCGACTGAAGGCTATTGCTTCTGTCTTTGTCTTGATGGCAGCTATCTTTCTAAACAGGAGAGAAAGAAATCAACTCAGTTTTCAAAGAAACATCTTAACCACACTAAATCAGTCTAATGGGATGGGATCTAAAGGCGATCTTCTATATAGAGATCGGTGAAGCGAGCCCATTAGGGATCTCTTGTGTTATCAATAAAAGAATAAGGAATAACAGGGTGTCGTTAAGGTAGCTCACCCGGCTCTTCAAATCCCTACAGTTCAATCACCTCGGGGTAATTCAATTCACTCTTCTTTCAGCTCTTGTGAAATGGTATCTGTGGTTCGCTTTCCCTTCCTTTCTTATGGTAACTAGGCCTGGTTGCATGTTTGCTAGTCTTGTCGGACTAGGAGCTCTACTATGCTTGAACGTGGGAAATAGCTTTTTAAAATTAAGACGTACGTAGATAGAAGTAGTAGGGGCAAATGATTCATTTAGAAAAGATCCGATACCAAGTGACAACGCACTAGCTGGTCGGTGTGAATGATAAAGTGTTAAGTGAGACTTTCTGGAACGCCACATCGTAGAATAACAACATCTTTCTTATTACAAAAAAAAAAAAAAAAAAAAACACAGGTAACTATCGCTGTTGGACCGGGGAAGGCAAGAGCGATTGTCTTCATAAGAATTCACCAACAGGAGGGGGAAGGATCGTGACTTTGAGTCTTAAAAGGATGACAATCCTAGTTTTTTGACAAAATGACTTGTCTTTTAGACGTCAATGGTTTAGGAGATGTTTCCTGCCCCGCCTAATCATCTGAGGCCGTAGTCAGCCTCAATCTTTCTGATTCGTAAGTAACTCGGTGAGTGCTTTCCTTTTCCCATGTCTTTTTTCTGTTGGTCAACAACTAACCACATATCACTCACTACTCCTACAATGAAGGGACTCTCTTTCTGTCTGGAGGGAATCATTCTTTCTCAATCAATCATGCCTCAATTGGATAAATTCACTTATTTCACACAATTCTTCTGGTCATGCCTTTTCCTCTTTACTTTTTATATTCCCATATGCAATGATGGAGATGGAGTACTTGTGATCAGCAGAATTCTAAAACTACGCAACCAACTGGTTTCAAACTGGGGGAACAAAATCCGGAGCAACGACCCCAAGAGTTTGGAAGATATCTTTAGAAAAGGTTTTAGCACCGGTGTATCCTATATGTACTCTAGTTTATTCGAAGTATCCTAATGGTGTAACGTCGTCGACTTATTGAGAAATAG
>Ga0209700_107025_pt1 | contig 16530 bp, 7 predicted proteins | sample SiratroredBW_FD_187528 | JGI IMG/M metagenome (GOLD analysis project Ga0209700, IMG submission 187528) | Root nodule microbial communities of legume samples collected from California, USA - Siratro red BW (SPAdes) (version 2) | ecosystem: Host-associated > Plants > Roots > Nodule | place: USA...
ATATATATAATATATATATATATATATATATATATATATATATATAAATGTTGTTTTTTTTAAATGTATTTAAATATATACATTTAAAAGATACATGATAAAAATTTAAAGCATAAATATAAAATATTAAACTTTTTGTGTTAACATAAACTGAAACTAAAGCAAGCCTAAAGCCTAATGGTTGTTCTTAAGCTTAATTTAATTACACAAGTCATCACATTTACTAAACACAACCTAACATGATATTAAGACCCACTAATGAGTCTCAAGCTAAATTGACACTCTCAAGTTCAATTTATTAACTCATTCTTAGGCCTAAAGTCCAATTGTTCTTCTTAAGCCTAATTTAACTATACAAGTAGTCACATACACTACACAATCCTATATGATATTAACACCTCCTAATAAGTCTCAAACTTAATTGACACTCTTAAGTTGAATTTATTAAAATATTATTAGGTCTAAAGTCGAGTTGTTGTTCTTAAACCCAATTTAATTACACAGTTCATATTTACTTTTTAACTTATTGTTTTATTTACAAATTTTTTTCTATTATAATTTTTAGTATTCTTTTTCAATTTTTTAACAATTTATTTTTTCAAAATTAAATAATTTTATACAAAATAATTTAATTTTTTTATTTTTCATACATACATACATTTTATATTATTTTCTTTTTCTATTATTAAATTCACTCTTATAAAACTACAATTATTAATATAAGTTAAAAATAAATTAAATATACTATTTTTTAATTACAAAATTAAATATTTTATTTAGGTCGTTTATAAAAATTTATATTTTTTAAATTTTTTTCACTCTTGTGTGGGTCAAACCTATGCTGATTTTGTTTTAGTTTTTTATTTTCTTTTACATTGCGTGTGATGTAACCCTAGGATTTTTTTATAGACAGAAACGTTGATTTTCGGTTTTTACGTATCTGGACCCACAATGCTCCGATTGCAACGAAACCAAAACAATAGGAGAGATGACACTCTGAATCGCAATTTAGACATATAAATCATAAGAAACGAATTAGTAAAACATGAGATATGAGAATAAGAAAATTGTGACAGATTCTGGAAAGTTAGCACTACGGAAGAGATAAAAAACAAGGGTTAGAGCGGAATATAAAAGGAAACAAAAGGATGAGCGCCACAAACAGTATGATGTTTGATAAGCCCTGAAGATCGCCACAAGAATTTTGGAATGAAAATTCTTGATAAGATCAATTGATCCAACGAAGAACTCTATTAGAGGATTTCTCATGTCTCAGAATAATAACATCAAAAGTCTCCTCTTTCATTAATCCCCAAATGATTTATACAAATTAGATTTGAAGTATTGAAATGCTTATAAAAGAAAAATAAATTGCAACATTACAAGCATAGATAAAAAGGACTTTGTGGTTAATTGAGGCCTAAAGAAGCTCAAGGTCCTGGTATCAAAACTATACATTTGACCATTGTCTTACCTTCTCAATTACTTTCTTTACCTTGTTTTGCCGGTGCAACATGGTTTATGAATCTAAGAATTAAAAGATCAAACGTCAAAATCAAATAAGTTAACCATCAAATTTTGGTAGAGTAGCTGGGTTCAATCCACTCGGTAAACACTTAACCTGCTTAACGTATTTGAACTTACCTACATTTATATTTAATATCCTAGTAGATTAATTTTTTGTGTTTTTTCACGGGATCAAGTTGAGTATAAACTAAATAATATAGATATAAATTTTATTATTAAATTCACAGCAGCCTCATTTCCAAAGGCATCGTAGTATTATTTTTTTTTCCCTTTTACAAAGTGAAGAATCTTAAGAGGGGTCGAGTAGCCGCAACTCCCCAAATTTCATCACTGCATTCGTAATTGGAGATTATACAATACACATATTGGAAGAAGAGAAATTCGCATACGTTACCTTACGAGTTATAAAGAATAAACTTTAATGATTTTAAATGAAGAGATAGATACTAAAACTACATTTAGTTTAAATATATAAATTTGATCCAAGAAATTATTGGTGAAGATGACACTACTTTTACAGTTGAAAAGCCACTTATTAAAAACTTTGAGCTTTAATGCATGAATAATGCATAAACTTTCATTATTTACATTGAAATTTCTCTTTTTATTAACAAAATGAGGTGACCATGATCGAATTATAAGCTGCTGTTTTCTAGGATTAGATATTGTAATATGAATCAACTATTCTTAAAGTTAAATTTTACTATCAAGCAAACTAAGGCTCGTTTAGAAGAGAAACCTATTTTCTTTATTTCATTCATTGTAACTTTCTTTCTCTTATGCATGTACAATATCGTAAAAGCAAAATGCTGTCTCAAGAATCAGAAAAATGGTGTCCACGTCATCTGAACTTGGATGCATGGGAAAAAAAGATTATAAAATAAAATAAAGCAAGAGGTGCAAAGTTCAAAAGCTGCAATAAATAAAGAAAAGGTTATTCTGAGAATAAAAAAAAAAACTTGTGGAAGTTCCAAAGTTTCAAAGTGAGAGGGTTTGGGTGCGAACTCTTTCTTCCAGGTGAAAAAGAGCGGTGATAGTAATGAAGAATATCTGTGAGACAATGACTCTGCAATTCATGAGGTGGAAATTGGGAACTCCCCACCAGACAAATTAGGCCCTTGTCTTATTCTTATGGGATTCAATTCAATTCAATACCATCATCATTGATATATATATATATATATATATATATATATTAAACTCGTGGTATTATAACTACAGTTGATAGATGAATTTTAACATACATTGAAATTAAATACAGATTTTTTATTATATAGATTTATTTATAACATGTAAGCAAAAAATATAGATAGTTAAAAATAAGAGAAAGCTTGTTTAAAAATTAAAAATACACTTGGGGTTGGGGAGAGAAGTAAGGGCATGAGAAAATATTAGTGCCTCGAAGAAATAATTCTTTTAATATCTTACATATTGTGCTGATTAAAAAAAATATCTTACACATTGGAAAATATACATTGTTCATTCTTCTTTGACTTATGCAAACCTCATTTATCCTAAGTTTCTAATCCAATTTTTTATAAACTGATATTAGAGTTATTGATGACTTAAAAAATTTTGATTAATGAAAGATGATCATCAACGACATAGTTAAATAAAGTGACATAGTTAAATAAAGTGTCATCAAGAGAAGTATCACAAAATGAATGTTGTTAAAAAACGTCTATTATTGATGTCATGTTCTAGTAGGAATTTAAGTATTATGGGAAACTTAAAAGTTGAATATACTTAAGTTTCACGTCAAAAAGTATGGGATTTCATATTCACTACAAGAAAAAAGTTATTTAGAGATCAATATTTAGTTACCAAATGAAATGGTTGCTAATTGTGATCAAAATAGTCACCAAATTAAATTTTAATTGCTAAATAACTACAAAATAGAAGTAATGATTAAATTTAGTGACCAATTAAGTCAAATAATTGATATCTAACATTAGCTACCAAGGTTTTAGTGACCTATGCCATTAGATTCTAAATTAGTCTCTAACTTAATTAGATATCAATTTATAATCTAATGACATAGGTCACTAAAACTTTGGTATCTAATGTTAGATACCAGTTATTTGACTTAAATTGTCACTAAATTCAATCATTACTTTTATTTTGTAGTTATTTAGCAACCAAAATATAATTTGGTGGCTATTTTGGTCACAATTAGTAATCATTTTATTTGATAGCTAAAAATTGATCTCTAAATAATCTTTTTGTTAATAGTAATTTAAGTGTTTGATTTTCATCTTAATAACTATTTTTTTGGGTGTATTACTCAAGTACTTGGATACTTCATCAATGAGTAATTCCAACTTCTTTTAATTTTGTCAAGTGAATTTTGATGAAGTTCAAGAGTTACTTGACATTCCTATAATGTTGGTATTTCCATGGTTCAAAACAGGTGAGTTTGTTAGGGACTATATGACTTATGATGATATTTCAATAACTTTGGATTTAGAGTTAATGTTTCAGGGACGAGATAACAATTTGAATGTGACTCTAGACTTGTTAAATAAACTTTTTCTACGATAAATATTATTCTTGGAAATTAAAAGGTAGATGATTACTATGTATGACTTTTGTTTTGATATGACTTTAAAAGTTATGCATATTTTTATAGAAGAAAATAGGTATGGTAATATTTTGCCTAATGAGAGTAGTCGACAAACCTTCTTTTTATAGGTTAGTATACATATTTGTATTAGAGGTACTTATCATAAATATGTATGGTTTATTTAATAGGTTTGTATAGTTTGCATAAGTTAGAGTTTAGTTTTTTCATGTATTTATTTTCTTCTTTTTTTTTAATATCTTTATCATGACATATGATTGATGGACTATGAGATCTCAACTTAATTCAAATGTCATATTTCCATTTTAATGCCAATATATTAAAACATTTAATTTAATCAAAGTGTGCGGTCATTCAAAGTTTGTAAGCACATAAACCATTAAAAATATTATCTTTTTCATTATTCTTTTCTCATCTTAATCAAAATAAGTTTTCCTTTATAATTTTTAATCTTAAAATTTTAATTGATTTGAAACCTCATAAGATTTTGGTTTCACACCCAATTATATATCATTTATAGTTTCCTTCTATATACATTGAATCTTAACTTTTAAAAAATCACTCCACAAACATGACTATAAAATATAGATTTGCACGATCCAATATAGATTTAAAAGTAAATGTTGAAATCACAAATCCATAGATTGAAAATGAAGATGTTCATCGTACTTCTACAAAAAGAATTTCATAGTCTTTTAAAAGACTTGAGTATTGGTGTAGAAGAAAACTTTTCTCTCCATCTCAAAGTTATTTCAAATTCACCAAAATCATTCTAAAGTTAGTTTTTAGTTTAGTTAAACAAATAGTCACATGATTATGATGAAGACATTAAAAAGACCAAGAATGATATTGATATGGGTAATTTTTATGTGTTATATTTACTTTAAAATTGCCAATATTAATATTATTTTAAACTTTAGCGTATTCCCTTTTAATTAGATTCAATTATCCATCAAATTAGTTCATAAAAACTATAGTCTACTTACATATGTATTAATGTAGTCAGGTGCAAGCTCCAATTCATTTACAGTCCCATGGAAGAAGAGTTTTAATTCTCTTTTTGAACTTTTCAAAAGTTTGAGTATAATTGGTATTACTATTCCCATTTGTTATTCAAACATTGAAGTTGGTTTAAGGATGTTTTGTACTTGTTTATAAATTACTAGGTGTCCTGATTTAAGTGGTCTACTTAGATTTTTAAACTAATTTTTTATAAAGTTAAAAGTTATAATTAATACTCAAGTACAACTCTTCTCATTTAGTGTAACATGTAACAATTTTCTCCACAATAATTATTTTATTGGAAATTAAATTTATTATTTTGTTTTTTATATTAATTTTTAATAAAAAATTTATTATTAGATAAAAAATTATAGTTAATAAATAATTTATAATTCTTTTAATTTAAGAATATAGTAATCCAAACATTTCTTAATTCAATTATGAATTGGCTTATCTAATTTATGTTATAGAGGAAAATAATTGATATATTCTATAATAAATTTAGGTACATACAAGTCAACATATTTTGGAGAGTACTTAAACGTAAATATAATTTCATAAAAGTACAACTCTCTAATCTCAAGGTCAAAACCAAATAAAGTGTACCATTACGATAACTAGTATGGATATAGCAGTTGGTATGATTCTTTCATACAGTGTGGAGATAAAAATGGTTTATGTTTTTCTTATATTTAGGAATATTAGCTAGAGCGTTTAAAGTCTATTGTTTTATTGTGAATCCAATTTCACTTTTTATACATTGGAATCCTCATCTAATCCCCTATTTTAAAAAAAAAAAAATTACTCTACAGGCAGTTATAAACCCATTTCCAATTATCTCATTATACATTATCTTACAACCCTTCTGACCTGCCACTTGAAGATTTTACTCTGACCCTCCTAAATCATCATTTAGAGGATGGTTTGGAATGTGATTAAATAAAAGTATTTAAAATGAAGACTAATTTTATTAATGCAATCAAAAATCCAAAAAATAATAATTTTCACATATTATATATATATATATATATAAAGTAGGAATATCAATTTAGATAATGCTAAATTAAACACGGTTTATCTATTCTGAAAATTTTGGGAATTTCACGTGCATACTCTAAAAATTTTTATTCGATATTTAACTGTTTCTCTTTTTTTTTTTTTCATTTTCAATCTTAATTAACATTATATTAATAAACGAAGTAGACATCTATTTTCGAATTTCTTTTATGGTTAAATAATCATTTGATGTGGAGTTTATATCCAAACATGACTTCGATGGAAAGATATTCTGATATTGGATCCATTATATATTAATTAAAGCTACTGATAAAAATGATCATCTAGATATGATTTTGATTCTCTAAGGGTATTATTCAAGAATCTTAAGTCAGTGGCGCATACTAGAGAAAACAAAAGCTGAAGTTAATAAAGCAAAGATAAAGTAAAAAAGCAAATATAATAAAAATGAATTTTCAGTGAAAACCCTAGATTTAAGTCATTGTTAATATAGATTTTGTCTCAGAATTTCTTTTGAAAGGAATATAGACAAAATATGAAATGTTTAGAGAGTACTTAAGTTCCCTAACAAGCAGCAATTAGCATGCTTAGAATTATAGTAAAACAAAATTATTTGATTAGTGGGCCAATTAATTGATGCATCAAATTGTGTCTAATAATAACTCATTTATAGGCATCAAATGCGCTATAAACCTGCTATCAAAATCAATCATTGCTATAGTTTGGAGTCAAATCATATATGAGAATCAGATCAACTTCTACATGCTATGCTCCTCTAAAAAATGTGGCGAAATGAGAATGTCTTCTTTCTTTTCATTTCTTATTTCCATTTGGTAATAAAATTGATGCATGCTCTCAAAAAAATTAGATCTCTTCTTGATAGGAAGATTGATTAGATGATGAATCCCATTGATATCAATACCAAGACTCTCACTAAAGCATACATACCCTTCACTTTTTTTGTTATTTATCTTTATACATTTGATAAAAAATAATAATAAACTTTTGTATACATGCACATAGATGAAACTCTGAGTTTGTGTACATCAAATAACTTACACATTCTTTAGATTCATAATATTAGCATATAGAAGCCAGTTGATTTCAAAATCATGTTGCTTAAAGTTCAGGATTTGTTTCATTTCCCAATATATATTCTATCTACTGCTATGTGTAACTAAGAAAACAACTAACACCTTGCAACAAATAGGATGAAACAAACAACAAACACTCATATCTAGAGAGGAGGATATCCATCACCACATGCAATAATATTCAACAATATGGGGATTAGGTATACAAGTGGGGTAGGTTTAATTAATACATGGACAATTATTTGTGTTCCATTCATATCAAGACAAGGACATTGGGATGTAAAATTGAAGGCGTGTGGATTATGAAACTGTTTGGTGATCCATCATACACAATGTTTTTATCTCCATCCAAATTGTCTCTTTTCCACCACCCATATCACCCTCTACGGTTTTCAGCAAAACTCCATCTCCAACAAGCCATAACATCATTTCACCCATTAGACTTTGTTCCCTTGGTGTCACCCCATTAACAATCTTTCAAACAATCATCTTATTTCAGGTTCAATTGATAGGCTCTTTTGGAAACAAAAGGGTCATTGCATGTGTGCAAGATGTAACCAATTTGTATCTGCATGCATGTTGTTTACTACTATTTTCTAGGGTTTCTTTCATTTTGGAATCCTAAGTTGTTGATAGGATCTTGTAATTAGTGAGGATGCTGAAGGGATCTGGTGGTTGCTAATGTCTAGTTCCATTGGGAGAATATGAGGAGGTGTACAAAGAGAAAATTATTAAAAACTAGACAAAAGTTAACATGATTATATTTTGCATACTATACTATAGGGAAGTGAGCAAATAAAAAAATGTTAATTATAAGTTAAAAACCAAAGAGAGTGAAGGGAAAAAGAAGAGGAAGAAACATACATAAAAGATAAGAAGCACAGGTTTTAATTGAATTTCTTTTGTATATAGTACGAATATGAATAGTAATAGGATAATGTTTTGGTACATAAGAGATAGTGGAACCGAATTTTTATTTCAAGAAGAGAAATTAAAATGTGTGCATTTGTTGAGAAATATAATGATTGTTAAATTAAATAAATAAATCTTGAGATCACTCACATATGTGAAAACAATGAAAAATTTAGAACGACTTCAAGAAAGAGGAAGTATTAGAGCCCTAAATTAAGAGATTGTAGTTGATAGATGCCTGACTTACTAATTAGTAAGGATATAGTTATTTAATTATTCTATTTCAATATACTTTTTTGAATTTTCTTTTTCCAAATAATTTTTAATTTATAATAAAAATTGAAAAAGGTATATCATCTTAAAATTTTAAAACAAAAAAAAATAAAAGGAACCAAATTTCTTTTAAAAAAAAATTATTATATAAAAATAGAAAGGAGCATTAACTTCAGTTGTGTGACTCAAGATATAACATGACTTAATTTTTCTGACATTTACTGTCCATATTCATTTATAACAATAGTAATTAATAACATGGCTCAAATTTTATAACATTTGTGGTCTATTGCATTTATGTGTCCAACATTCCCTAGACATAAAACTCAACTTAATGGAGAAAAAAAATTAATCGTAAAAAAAGGGTTATAATAGTGAATAGTAGAGATCACAATGAATGTTGTAGCGGAACAGTAGAAGAACTAACAATGTGGGAAGTAGCAATAATAATGGTGCAGAAGGAGAGGACCAATATATTTGGGGAACTTTTTTTTTAAAGAATTTTAGAAGAAAAACTTAAAAAAGAGTTAAAATGTCCATAAATTAAAATTAATTTAAAATACTTATATAATTTTTTTTTAAATATATTTTAATTTATGTATAAGTTATTTTTTATTTATAGAATTCTTACCTTCTTAAAGTGCTTAAGAAGAATACTATTAAACATGGTCATTGTCATTCACTAACTCAACTCCACCTATGTTAATAATCATGAAGCCACTACTTGAGTTGAATAACTGCACCACCACTAACATTACCAAACAATTTTGGAAAGTTACCATGAAGAACATCTAAAACACATAACAACAAACCCATGACGGCTTCTTCCTGTACCTCCATACTCTCTTTCAACACTTTTATAAAAAAATTAAAAATATCATTTTATCTTTCTATTTTTTTCATTTTCTTAGTTACATTCTTCTTTATTTTCTTATATTTTTAATTATGCAATCCATAATATAATTTTTTATATTTCAAAATTTAGAATACAAAAATTTGTATTTCAAATTCCAAAATATAAGAAAAAAAAATATATTTCGAATTATACAATAGAGAATATATTTTGAATTATATAATCTAAAATATAAAATATTATATTTTAAATTATCTAATTTGAAATATAATTTTTTTATATTTTAGATTATATAATTTAAAATAAAAAAATATTTTGAATTATGTAATCCAGAATATATATATATATATATATATATATATATATATATATATATATATATATATATATATATTCTAAATTATCCAAAATACAAATTTTGAAATGATACTTTTGTATTTTTAAATTATGAAGGTGCAAGAAAAAAACATAGAGGTGCAGTCCAAACCTATAATAGAGAACGGGCCAAGTTCAACTATCAATTATGATGGGTTTTATGACTGCTTCTTCATGTATCTCTAAAGGTTTTTTCATGCACTTCCAAATATTTAAAAGATCTCTAAAATGTTTCTGAATTATTATTGTATAAACTAAATTGCCCTTTACAATTCGAAAGTCTTAATCCTCCAATACACCTCTACTCCTTGTTGCCACCTCCAATTCACTTATAGTGATTTCGTTTGTTGTTGTCCATCGCCGATTTATTTACTTCATCCACCACCGTTCATATACTTATTAATTGTGTGAGGTAAGGAAGATTTATTAAACATTTTATAATTGATTTGGGTGGTTTCTACGATATGAGTGTGTAGGTGGGATTTCTAATTTTCGTTGTTAATGAGTTCCAGAATAGGATATTCTGAAACTGTCTTTCTGATCTAGAACAGCTCATTCAAGAATTCATTGACAACAAAAATAATAATTCCAAAATAAGTTATTTTAGAATTGTTATCCGGATCTGAAGGACAGTGTCAAAACAGTCTATTATCTTCATTGCCATACAGTTATTCTTTAATAGATTGTTATGTAAGAATTAACTTTCGGAACAACCTATTCCATAATTTTTTTTTATAAGAAAATAGTTCCAAAATATGATGAAAGTTAATTTTGGATTCAGAATTGACTTCTAGAAGAGTCCATTTCAGAACTGTTATATTATTTAACAAATAAGCATAGGAAGAAGTCTTGACCTATTAGGTGTTATAAATTTTTTAATCAAACCTAATGCACATTACTTCCTCTACCTTCATACATTTCTTCTCTGCAGAATATGAAAATTTTTATTTTGTATTTTATAAATTATATAATTTAAAAGTTATTTTTTAAAAAAAAAACTTTCCAAATTAAATAATCTGAAAAAAAAAATACTTTTAGATTGCACAATCTAAATCGAAAAATTAAAAATAACTTCTAAATCATTCAATCCAAAAGTCATGTAACCTTCTTCGTAAAAAAATAGATAAGTGATGCTTAAGTTCAAGATTGGTGCTTACAACCCCTTTGCTAGAAGACGCAACAACTAGCCTAATGACATTGTTATTAGCGAGAAGCTCGATATTGGTGGCAATTTTTTTTTCTTGACAACGAGTATTTTTGAAGAACATAGCTAACATAATATGAAAAACAAATAATTTATGAATTGTACAACCTAATTTTTTTTTTTAAATAATTTCTGAATTGTGTAATTTAAAAACCAAAATTAACTACCCAATCACAACCCAAAAAGACACTTTCGGCTTGCGAATAAAGGAAGAAATGTGAATCGTGAATGCCTAACCAACTAAATCAAAACGGACACCGTATTCAACCCAATTACTGTGTTTCTTTTGGGAGGAAATTACTTTCTGCACCCATGATTTCTTTCTCTACTTTATAAGTGTGTTAAAACATTTTCCGTAGTTCTTTAATTTCTTTTGCCAAAACACTTTCAAAGTATTATATATTTTGAAATTAAATTCTAAAAGTCTATTTTTATATGCAAAATTAATTTTCTGAGAACCTATTTATATATTCATCAAACTCCCTCAATCTTTCTCCTCTGATTCTCACAATCCTCTCCTCAATGATGCGTAATTTTGGAAATGTTATTTCGGTTTTATGTAAACGCACCTAAAATAAAATTTCAAAAGCTATTTATGTAAAACTCTAAAAATAATTATGAAACACGTCTATATCTCTGCTCCACTATTGTTTTTAGAATAATATGAAGAGATTTTCAAGATTACAACTACTGAATATAAATAAAATTAACGGATGATATACAAATTAATCATTAGATTCAAGACACCTAAAAGTTTGCCACAAGATTTTTTTGTTTGGTGCGAAAATATATGTTTGGAAATCATTCAAATTTTCAATTTTAAATGTTTAAAATGCTAATATTTTACTATAAAAATATTTTCTCCAATATTGAAATACATAGCGTATAAATAAAAAGGTATTGAAACGAGAAGAATAATCAAGAAAATCGTGATTTTAAATGAAAGAAAAATTACATAATTTCTATGTTTGTTCTAAGAACTTGTAATCATATTTAATTAATATAACCAATACTCATTAACATGTTCACATAGATAGATGTGTACAAGAGATTCAACCGTAATATTTTTATTTGCAGTATTTTTTATACAGTATGTATTTAACTTCTATAAATTCCATTCGTTGAGTTTTCCTTGTTAAAAAAACAAAGATAAGAAAATGATGATTATGAAATAATTTATTTTTCATAAATTACTAATAATCCTATCGTATTAAATAAAGAATGAGCAGGAAATCTTTTAAATATATATTTCTTTTCTCTTCTTGTATATCAGTTTATGTTTTTTATTTTTCAGTGTGTTAGTTTCATATTATACTAATAGTAATAATAGCATTAAATTTATATTTTATTAAATAATTATTTGTATGTTAAAATAGAAGATTCAAAATAAAGAAAAAGCTAAAAGAGAATTACGAATTGGATAATCGAGGCTACTAATGTGATGGTAGTAGAATATTTTTTTTCAAGATGGTGCAATTTTGTTAAAGATTCATCGAAATCGATAAATTTAAAAAAAAATGTATGAACAAGTCGTATTTATATATATATATATATATATATATATATATATATATATATATATATATATATATATATATATATATATATATGATATAATTTTGAATTTGTAAAATGGGCACGACTTTTGTGTGAGAGGTCAACTTATACCAATATAGTTCGACTTTATTTAAGATAAAAGAAATACAAACCTCAATTAATATTAATAAAAGTTATAAGTACCTAAAACAATTTCACATCTCTTACCGAAATCTTATTTAAGTTAACACAACATATACAACTTCTTTATAATAAAATAATAAAATTGTATTATGCTAACACGACTTACTTTAATAATATTTTTCTTAAATTTTGTCTATTTCGACAAATCTTTAATAAAATTATAATATTTTAGAGAAAAAAAAAACGGCTAATGGTTTACTTAATAAAAAAATGCTAAAGAAAGATATTTTTTTTATCTCATTGTGAAAACTAAGTTCCTTATTTCCTATAAAAATTATTTAGGTGAAATGGTTCAAAAATTTAACAAAAATGTTGAATACCTTAAATTGCTAAGAGACGTGGATCCATTTTTTGTTTAAAGAATGTGATAGTTATCTAATTGTAACTATAATTTTCATCATTATAATATGTTTTTTATTTATAATATGGGATGAGAAGTTAGCGAGGATAGTAATTGTCGTGTAATATATTAGCAACTCGTAACTTTTGATATAGAATTCATATATCTTCTCATAATGTGGAAATCTTCAACTCATTATTCTAATATCCTAAATAATGTTTTGATAATAAAGAATAGGACTTGAAGTATCCCAAAGTAAATACTTAATTTTAAGATGATAAATATTTTTTATAATTCCATAATAGTTCGTATTATATGAGTAATAGGTAAGTATTTTTTTAGTAGATTTTGAATTTCATAATTCAAGTTCAGATTTATTTACAAGATTTTGCATAATGAAATTCAAAATGAAATTGAATTACTTAGTTTTTTTTCATATTTAAAGTTAATACCACCCACATACACTTCTATATATATGTACATATATGATTTACAAAACCAAATATGTAACATATATAAAATCATAAAAGTCTTTCAATAACTACTCCAATAAAGAATGATGGTCTCTATGTTTGATATCCAATAAATCTAATACTTGTACTCTCATTTGTATTGTCATGAGAGTCAAATACAAATACATATAAAAGGATAAATTATATTACAAAATCTCAAAATCAGCTTAGAGAGTATCATACACAAATATCTTTTAAATAAATAACATAAAGTAAATTTATTGTCCCCATCAAAACCTCAGATAAATAACATAAAGTAAAAAACTGTATGATATAATGTTTTAATATACATTTGTAGTCTCTCCATCCATTCACGTATATCACGATAACTCCTTGTATACATATCTAATCAACTTAACTCTTCATCCTAAAAATATAGAGAAAACAAACATTCACCAATTTTCACTACTTTATATCTTAATTTTTTTAAAAAAAAATTAGTGCCACCAAATACAATTCTAGGTTGATCCCTTACGTTTTCTATTATTCTGGCAATTATTCCTTGCACCCCTACATTTGACTCCAACACCCCATCAATTTTTGAAAATGTCAGTCTTATCCTTGACGGATTATTGAAAGAAAGGAAGTGGTATTGTGATTCAACTGTTCCGAGTTGTGTGGTGGCGCGGTGTATACTTCTCCGATAAAGGCTTCTGAATCTATGGGTGGATGCAGATGTGGAAGAAGTGTTTTTAAAAAATCAGGATCTAGAAATAACTTCTAGAAAACGAAATCCAAAAGGGGTGTGATAAATGACTTACAGTAAATATTTTTCATAGTGATTTATTGAGTTATGATAAAGTTTTCTGGAATAAAAAATATGACTTCCGAAAAAAAAAATTAAGAAGTCATTTTTTCATTCCGAAAATTATTTTTTAAAATTATTTCAAAAAACATTTTCAAAAGACATTTTTTTTATTTTGGAAAATGTTTTTCAAAACCATGATGGAATCTGAAAAAAATGTTTACTTCTTCACGCTCCTCCACCAACTACGCCTCCATCACAGCAGCTCCTACAATGAAAACCGATGCTTACTAAAAAACCCTAATCCCCTTTTATCTTTATTGACAGGGAGACGAAAATCCTTTCACATATTTGATGGGGTGCAAGATGCAATTAATTATTTTTATTTTCTTAACCCAGCAACCAAGAGCCAAATAAAATATTTTTCTATTCTCAATATTTCCTATTTTTGCCCTACTTCAACTTAAACATAACCATCTTATTTTATCCAAGTTAAAACTAACTTACAAACCTTTTATACCTTAAAACACCATTAAATAAATTAGAGCTTGCATATAAAATTTAAATTTAAGCTTCTCTTTTCAAATTCGTTCACTAGCTAATATTAGAACATAAAAATAGGTCCTCACACAGCACCTCCATTTCTATTATTGAGTATGTACCTATCTCTCTTTCACCCGTCAATATCGATATTAGTGGTCACTAAAATGTTCTTTAATTGACTTATTTTTATAAAGTAAGCTAATAGGTAAATGTATTTAAGTGTAAAATGACATAGTACTTATTCATAAAAAAAATCAGTAATCATGTAGATCACACCATCACTCTATCTACATAAAGAAGTTCTGAATTTATATTTGCCATGAAATCCCTTTTTAATCATTTCTAACATCCTTCAATATCTCCCTGTATACAATTATACTTGACGCCTCTGATTATTTGGACTACCATTAATCTTATCAGCACTCAACTTTTTATAGGCCTCTTCCCGTTAGGCTGGGTTCTCTCTAATTGAGGCCCAATAACCCAAATGACCCAACTCCAATTAGAGCAACAAATGAAATGTTTCTTTATGGTAGCTGTTGCCTCCCTTCTCCTTCCAATTTTTTCGAAATCTAAAGTGAAGAAGTGAGAGTGAGATTAAAACAGTTTTCGTTTTCACAAAGAACAACCTTGAATGTTCTAACAATCCGACGGTGAAACTTTGTCCGATCAAGCTAAAATTTTAGCCGGAGGTTCCTCTCTTATCTTTCTTCATTTTGTCCGGTGGGATTGCTCATCGGAGTTCTGCAGAAGCGTCAGAAATTCTGTGAAGTGCTGCTAACCGCAGCAAATTTCTGCCAGCGTGAATACTTGTTGTTTCAACGATCCAACGGTGAAAACATCTCCGATTGCCCTGAAATTTTTACTGGAGCTTCGTGACTCATGCTGCTTCATTCTGTCCGGTGCAATTTGAGATTGGAGCTGTAGTTGAATCGCAGAAAATTCGGGAACAGAGAGCATTCTTGAGTAAAGAGATTCTTGAACTCTTACTTTGTTAAATTCCTAATTGTTGATTTAGGCCATTATTGGTGACCACTTGAGGATTAGGAAGAATTTATTTATATGCTCTATGATTAAGTTTAAAAAGACTTATTGTATCTGTTGATTTTGTATTAGTGGAGCATTTACCGTTCCGTGGGTTTTTTAATCTCTTTTGAGAGGTTTTTCTCACGTTAAATATTGGTGTTGTTTTCTTTGCTGTTTTTGATTACGTATTGAATATTATTTGGTTGATTGACTGCATTCAAGGAGCTTCCATATTGTTTGGTTGGTAGTCCATTGTATTGTTTCCGCTGCAGGTACCCATCAGTGGTATCAGAGCTCCTAGATTTAGGACTTGTGATTTGGTAAACAATGGAAGCTAACACCACTAGAATGGTTACTCTGAATGGTTCCAATTATAATATCTGGAAGACAAAAATGGAAGATTTGTTGTATGTGAAAAATTTCCATCAACCTGTTTTTGCTACGGAGAAGCCTATTGATAAAACTGATGAAGAATGGAACTTGTTGCATAGACAGGTGTGTGGGTATATTAGACAGTGGGTTGATGATAATGTGTTGAACTATATTGTTGGAGAGACACATGCTCGGGCTCTGTGGACTAAGCTTGAAGAGCTATATGCTCGGAAGAATCGAAACAACAAGATGTTCTTGATAGAGCAATTGTTAGCCTTGAAATACACTGCCTTGAAATACACTGATGGAAAATCTATGACAGATCACTTGAATAACTTTCAGGGAATTATGAATCAATTATCTGCTATGGGTATCAAGTTTGATGAAGAGATACAAGGATTATTGCTTCTTGGC
>Ga0209700_107027_pt1 | contig 16523 bp, 7 predicted proteins | sample SiratroredBW_FD_187528 | JGI IMG/M metagenome (GOLD analysis project Ga0209700, IMG submission 187528) | Root nodule microbial communities of legume samples collected from California, USA - Siratro red BW (SPAdes) (version 2) | ecosystem: Host-associated > Plants > Roots > Nodule | place: USA...
AAAAAAAAAAAAAAAAACAAGAACAAGGTATATTTGCCGCATAATAATAATAACCAATATTATTATTTTAGAAATTATAAATAGAAATAAAAATAATAATTACCACCACAAACATCTCGGAGACTTTCCCTATATATATGCCGTCAAATCCTCTCCAAAAATACCCAAACTTCAACATTTTCTCTATCTTTCTGCATTCAACATTTTCTCTAAATTCCCATCTAGATTCTTCCCCTTCCACCACCCACACGCTCCATGAAGAAGTCCGGCATCCTCGCCGCCTCCGTCGCCGCGGCGTCCGCCACCGCCGCCTCCCTGTCCTCCTCCTCACACCAGGTTCCCAAAACGTTTCGCCGCTTTCACTGCCCAAAATAAGATTAAATTATCATTTTGTGAATAAAAGTACTTTTCTGCGTTTGGTGTCTAAAGCTGAATTTTTTTTTTTTTTTTTGCAGGATGAGAGGAGAACCCGCGAGAACGCTTCCGCGCAGAGTTCATCTTCTTCTTCGACGGAGAAATTTGCTCCCAGATTCGATGGCTTGCGTTTCATTGAAACCCTCGTAACTGCCCATAGATGAGGATATAGGTTTTCGATTTCTCGTTCAATTGGGCCTCTTTGCTTCTTCCTCCGTCAGATATGCCTTCAGTGAACGATTCATCTGTCAGAAAAAATTCAACTTTTTTTTTTCTTTTCTTTGGAGCATTAGAGAGAAAATTTTGTAATGTTACGGAATTATTATTATAATTTATAACAATTTGTCCATTCTGGGAAATGAAAAAGTTAAAGCTTTCAGGTTTTTGTTTATTCCCAATTTTGAATATTAATAATAATGTGGTGGCCTCTTGTAAGCCACAAGAGAAAGTCCATCTTTCCATCGCCCGTGGTTGGAATTAACAACTTATGTCATTTGTACGAAATATTTACAAGTGTTATGGGTTTTATTTTATCAATTATTATTTAGAGAAGAAATCCAATTGGGTGTGCATTTTTTGCTTTTCTTTTTGTTTAGCTTCATTTTGTTGAAGGAAATAAATGATGGTCGTATTGGTGTGTGGTGAATTGGATTTGTACGAGTTATCGTTTTATCATGTTAAACATATAGAAGCTTGTCCCCAAGTTAATATAAGATTTGTTTTGAAATTTTGTGGAAGGTACTCTTTTCTTTGATGTGATGGGTGACTGGCGTTATCCCTGGTAGGGGTGTATGGAATATTCTTTCAGACATAAATAAATAATATCTTGCAATTTGTGGTTGTATTTTACTATTTCGTCACGGCTCGTGGAGGGCAAGCAACTATATTTTCTGTCAAAATTTCTGAATGTGACACATTCATAATGAAACCAATGCCAAGTTTGTTCTGAATCTCTGATATTTTGTACCATGTTGTCATAAGAAATTATGATGACTGTTGTTTTGGGAATGCCCTTATTGATTTCCTTTAGAGGTGAAGCAATCACTTTGTTGATTAATTGAAACGCAACTTTGAAAATGCGAATTCTCCACTACCAAAAAGCATGGTTTGAAATCTTTAGGGTATACAGCATTTGTCACTACGCTAGGCCTTAGAGCAAGTGCACCACAACTTGACCTTATCAAATGTTCTGTGTGGATTCAGATGATATCTCCACAAACATAGGTACACGAAACCACCCACTATTAATGTTTTCAACTTGTCCACACCATTTTTTCCATCTCCACTTTCGGTCTCCAACTTTCCTCTTTACCCTACAATTCTTTCTGCTAGCTACACCTTTAATAATCATTCACTGCAACACATTCTTAATTCCATAATTTTCAAATACATATTTGATTGAATAACTATGTTCATTATTGTTTTAAGATTAATTAGTTTGCGTTAACCATAATAGAAGGGAAGGAAATCATGGTCCCCTTCTTAATTGTAGCTACTTTAAAGCATAACAACTAACTGAATTAACTGGTAGATAGATGTCATTGGAAACAAATTAACCATTGAAGCGTGTCTTGATGCTGGTGATGATGGTAGCATGCTTTGGTGGAGCAATAATTTGTTAACCCAAAGGTAGTTGTGCCAAATTAATCAGCTTCACCAAAATTCATTAGTCTTTCTACAAAATGTCAATTTATGCTCCTATTGAAGAATCAATTTTCATACGTCTCCATAATAAATATACCATCCAATATAAATATGTTGTTCAAATTAATTTAGGTACCACATTTAATGCTCCATCCAAATTAATGTATCAAAACCAAACCCGTTAATATTCTCAAAAACAAATAATACTATGCACTCGCACTTTTCTAATTTTGAAATAATTACCACTTTGAAAATAAAAGTTCGTCTAATTTTATTGTTTCTATTATTTTATTAACATTCTCAATTTCACTGCAACAAAAATGCATTTTTATTATATTATTTTCTCATTTCCTTATATTTCCTTATTTTACTAACTAGATACACGACTCAGATTGAAGAAAATTAACACTTTCTTTAACTTTTATAACAAAATAATTTTTGCAAACCAACAATTATGAATAACACCACAATAATAATAATATAAAATCACAGTTACCATTATACAGTTACACCTGTCAGTATTTTGTGTAGTACAGACCCCTTTTCTTTTTTATTTTCTTTCCACTCTATTCTCTTTTTACTGTTTAGTTCTTCTAGAAAAAGTAAGAAAGAAAGAAACGTTTTATATATTTTAATGTTAAAATGCCGTACCTAAAGATTGCAAATTCTTTTCAAAGGACATAAACAATATATCCAATTATAAAACTATATTGGAAACAATAAGTGGCCCTTCAAGGAAGGAATGATTAGTTTAGGAAATTTAGAAATCAACTATCAATATCTATATTTTAATGTTGGCAAGATAACTATTTTCATTATATTGATATCTTAGGATGCTTCAAGCGTATAGACAACATCCTTGAACCTTCAATTAGGTTTAAAAGTAGAAGTAAGTTTTAAATTTAATTAGTAAATTTTGTTTTATAGTACACAATTTCTGACCGTCAGAACAGAAAAGTTTGAACCTGGCAAACCCAATTTAACAGTGATCAACACGAAGTACTAACCATTCTCAATAATTTGTTTCTTCTTGTTATTTTTTTACAACTATTTCATGTTCTTCAGTCAATCCTTTGTTTATTTATTTATTTCTTAAAGTCAATGATTGAGTGATTTGTACCTGCCACTCTTTTTGTTCATCCCTATCTCATTGGAGGAAGTTTAATATTGTGCTTTGGTCCTCAAGTTTAAGTGAAAGATGGTAAACATCAAACTGAGATGAATATTTTACACAACAATGTTCTTAGTGCCACTCTTCAATTTGCTTACTTGGACTGCTGTATGTGCATCACCAGCTTCTGGATCACAACCCCACTTCACACCATCATCATCACCTTAAAAGGTTGCTGTTAATCTAGTACTATTCTATTTGTTAGCTCAATAATTATCTCTAAATTCCTGGTGCATTGTTAGTGTTTATAACGTGGTACTACTATTTACCATTGCATAAAATATTTTTCTGAATACACTTTTAGGTTTGTAAAACTTTTAAAAGGTGGTGTTAAAACTTAAAATAAGAACAGAAGTTTCATTGTGTGTCTGAAAGTCTCACCTCAAATCAAGCATTGAATGGGCCTATAGAATAAATGTTATTATTATTCTCATTCACATATTCAACATTTCTCTCGGACTCCCCTTTAATAATATAGACATGCGTTGCTCCTAAGCTGTTCAAAATTCAAACCAAAGAACATGCTGATTCTTGTTTCAAACCTTTGACGCATCTCTTTACTCACAATTTGACAAGAACCTTATTCTTTTGTTCTTAACAGAACTGTTTTTGCATAATTGACTGTTCCTAAGAATCAATTAGATTCCTGGAATGTTTTACATTATTATTAATCGAATGAGAGGAAACCAAATGAAGTACCGAAGACAATGATTAAGATTTTTTTAAATAAAAAATAATAATGCTTGGGTGAAGAGAAAATAATAGAATTTCTCTATAACCAAAATCAAATAAATCATTTCTTTCTATGCACAGAGATTACCTTTCATCTCAAACAATCCTTTTCTCGGCATAGGGCTAAAAGTTGAATCTCAATATCTGACTGCTAACTATTTCAGCCTTTGTTGGCACTTCAATAACTTTATTTCTTGTTCATCGAAGAAATCTAATTTCAAAAAATAATACTTGAAAATATGCAATTTAGTGGTGAACATTAATATATATATATATATATATATATATATATATATATATATATATATATATATATATATATAAAGTTGATCAAGTGATTTTTTGCGAATTCGAAACAGATATTATTTGAAACCCTAAATAAATATTTTATTAACTTTCTATTTATTATTTAGACAACAAATCATAGATTAATGCATTTAAGATTGACCATTCCCAAAAAAATCCAGAAGCAACACTGCTATTTTTATCATTGGTATATAAAGTCAATATCATAAAAAGAACTCTCTCATAGTGTGAACCTTAGACTATGTTTGGATGGATGGAATCAAAGGAAGATGGAATAAAATGGAACAAAACAGAATTAAAACATTTGCTCCATTGATTGTTAAGATTGAATCGAACAAAAATGCCAATTCCAACACATTTCTTTCGCATTGGAAAGAAAGAGAATGAAGGTAAAATATAAAATAGAAAGGAATAAACCCCATTAATTTTCATAATACTTCATTCTCATTTCACCAAACCAAACAATGGAACATAACACCGTTATGATCCATTCCCCTCCATCCTATCCAACAATACTCTTAAGGCAATAATAGATTCAAAACCATGGACAACTACATTTCTATCTTTTCACCCAAAAAAAGGTACACTTCCATCCAAATGTTTTAAATGGAATCACTTCAGACTGAAATTTAAGACTTGAATTGAAACCTTTCTCAGATGCTAATGTGAAGAAGTTGGAAATTGTTGACTACATAACTAAAAGCCACAATTTCCCATTGAGCCTATATGTACAGTGTTGAGAATTTTCTCATTTCCAAAAATTGCAACAGGCTTACTGCATACATTGTCAGAACAATATTGGTTAGATCTCTCTATCGGATGTTGGTTTGCCTCATTTTTCTTGTTATGGACCTTCCCATGCGAACCCGTCTCTTTGTGAGGGCATCTAATAGGACTGTCAAAGCATCTTCTATTGCTTCTGCCTGTTTATCCAATTCAATGGAGCTAAACTGTGGAAGAAGTTGGAGCTCTGAGAGCAGGCCAGCAGCAGCAGCTGCTGTGCATGTACGATCCCAGGATGGTTGTGGTCTGCCCTTGAAACACAAAGGGATGAATTAAACACGGCAGAGAGTCGAAAAAAAGAGAACAAAAACATATTTTGCAACATAGTTGTCTAATCTTAATTTCATTTGCTTACTCACCTAAGTTTATGCATAGCAGAAGCACCAGGATTTAGGGATATACAAGGAAGGTCCTCATCCCCCCAAACTAACTTTGCTTTATCCTGTTGGAAACAAAATTTCAAGCAAAGTTACAAACTAGCATAGAAAAACTTATTTTTGATGCTCCAACTGACTCATCATAAAATACGAAAGCCTGTTTTTCTTGATTGTTCCACCTCGTTGTCTACGTTCTGGTGCATTGGCGCCTCATTAATGTTTCTGTCTTTAAGGTTACATCTCAGATAAAAATCTCTTAATAGACAGCATCAGTATATTGAATCTATAAGAGAAACTCATCCTTCAGTTAAATTCCATATTATGATTAATTGCAGTAGAGTTTGCCACATGGACATTCTCATCCTAAGGTGAAAAGGCATAATAAAACAAAGTATTACATAATATTATCTACCATCTCCGGCCTAATCACATATCAAAAAGAAAGAGGCATCATGATATTGTTGCTCTAGAAGTTATCTTTTCCTGGCATAAGAAATTCTAATGCCACAGTTGCTGTATTCTGCTCATCAAAAAGGACAAGTATCTGATCATAAACAGTGGTAGCTTGTGTCAGCACTGTTTGATTAAGTTGAAGTTTTCGATTTTCTTCCACCTTTTGATTCAACAACTTGAACTTCTAACAGAGGAACATGTTAAATAATTTACTATATTTACTTTCTTAGCACACATCACATGCGCCTAGTGCCAATGGGACAGAGAGGTCACCAGGCGCACTATGTATAAGAGGACTAGAAGTCAAGAAAATTTGAGTGTTTCATAAAATGAGATTTTATCCTGCCTTTGCACCCAACAATTACGGAGCAGATTAATTTTGTACATTTGTACTATAATCAAACTATGACAATATACAAATTAAGAAAACGAAGAAAACCATCCAGAAGCACCTGGAGGCGCCTAAACATTGCTGCTGAATTGCTCCATGTCCCATCAATCAAAATAAAATGCTGGGTTGTTTCTACTTCCAACTGTTTCACAATAAAAAGAAAATGATTACCTAATTGCACTAAATATAAAACAGGGAAACCTACATTAAAATGTTATAAGCAGCATTACGATATTTATTTTACTTGTGGCAATGATTTGCATAAAATAAAAAAGACATTCTCTTTAGAGATAAAGGTCACTTGTAAGTTATAAGTTGTCCCTCAACGCCATAATCCATTTAAAATTTGTAACTTCACCCACACTTCCTAGAGATATAATTCAGAGCTTAAAAATCTCATATAATGAATTGGTCAGGCTCTCAAATTCCAGAAAACTTCAATTGTATGCGATTCTTGAAATACACTTTGGGCTCTACTTATCCAAGGAAGGAGGATATTCAATAAAAATACCTTTTTGTTTCCATTAACATTGGTGAACTGAACCAGTATCAAACAAATTAAGATTAAATACACAAAAGAAGGAAAGTAGTGGACCAGAATAAAAAAGTGCATATTGTTTTTTATTCCAATGCCTAATCTTCAGCATAGACAAAGTCGTTAGCACTAATTGTTAATCAACAAGGTATAACAATCATTATAATGCTTAAAGAAAACCTTTGACGGTGCAACTTCATCACTTGTAACTGGTTCCTGATCAAACAAATCTTTAACTGACTTTGGAACGGCATTCTTGTTGGGATAAAGGCAACAAACCTTACTTTTTCCTGAAATAAACAATCCACAGCCAACGCAACTGAGTACAAAATGAGCAGCAGGTTCAAATATTAAAAGACACGGAGCATACACATCAACATAACAACAGTACTATTAACTTAAATCATGAACCAGGATCTAAATTGATACCCGGCAACCAGTTAAAATTTACTACCATCAGAAGATGCTATTTGAAATGAAGAAATACAACCATCTGTCCTGACGAAATCTGGTATAGAGAGTATTATATTTCCTGGATTATTTTTGAAGCAGTGATATCACTGACATTAAACTCTTAGAAAAAAAATAGACAGCAGAAATTGTAGAAACATAGATCCTAGGGTATGAATCAGACTATAACAATTAACAACAACTAAATTCACTGTCAATTAACATAAACTAAGAGACCTGCCACTTTAAAGGAATTCCACATGATTTCCTCGTGTTCAGGAATGCCAAAAAGGCACAAAGATGCTGCATCAACCCCAAACACCTGCCACAAAATCTTTCCAGTGTTGTTCTGTCTCAAGAAATCCTACATTTGACGGCCAAAATGTATATGCATTATGAGAAACATAAAACCCCAAAATGAACAGCTTCCAAGGAATACAAGTTACACCTAAACCTTGGGATGCATATACAGCCAAAATCTTATTCCCGGGTGGAGCGAGCAGGATGTGACTTCTGAACACATACAATCACCCTCCATGGGAAGCCAGCACTACAAAATTTGAAAACCAAAGATTAAAAACCAAAACATATTCACCATCATCCAGCAAATACATCTACCTAAAACTTAAGTCATTTTAAGAAGAATAAATCTCCATTTTAGTCACTAAATTGCGGCACTACCATGGTAGTTATTGAAATTAGAAAAAATGACAAATAAATTCCTGAATTTAAGATCATTGTCATTCTCATCTCTGATATGTATAGCTCAATATCATTTTTACTCCGATTTTATTATGACTTACTATATCGAGCTAATAATGACAGGGACTAATGTGAAAAACAGATTTCAATGTCAGAAATGTGTTTGTTACTTTTCTATATTCCATTTAAGAATGAACAAACCTTCTGACAAAGGTAACCCCTGCTACCTAGAATGCGACAAGCTATCTGTCTGGCCGAATAAAATTGAAGCTTCTTCTCGGAATCAGCCAAGGCCTGATACGTGGCACGGTGTTTCTTATCTTCTTGTACTCTAAAATTCCCCTAAGCATCCGAAAACCCAATTAATAAAAACCGAAACTTGAGAGCAGGTAAACACAATGAAGGGTCCCCGTACCTGTAACTTTCCACCATTGCCGCCAAAACTCATGTGGGCCTCCAAGTCTTGTTCAAGCCCCTTCAAATCGTGGACGATTTGGGCCACCATGGTGGGGAGTGGGGAGGTGGTGCCCCAACCCTGCCATTCCTGCAAAGAGACCACCCCTTCTTCTTGGGCCATGTTTGTGTTAGAGTGTGATGAACGAGGACGAAGGTAACTGTAATGGCGCGTGAGTAGGACGCGGGTTTTGTTCCAGAACCAGAATGGGAATGGGACAGAACAATGGAATTGGAAGAGAGGCTTTGGGGAAAGAAGCGTTGACACCATGTTTATGTCCATTCCTATGTTGCCTCTGCACTATCCCAAGTAGCCCAAGATTACCTATGAGTGTGGCCCATACTCATATTAAACTATAATGCTTTCTATTCTTATAACAAAATTACGACAGAGTTTTTTTTTTTTTAAATTAATTTATGTATAAAATAATTTAATTTTGAAGAAAATATAATTTTTCTTTTTTTCTTACTGAAAATTTTATCAAAAAAATACCCTTTCTGGAAATTATAAGTGTTGGCTTTTTCTTTTATGATATTGTAAAGAGTGGTCACAACATTGTTATTTAATTTCATATTTAATGAATTTACATACATGTTTATTAGTGAGAAAAAAGGGTTACTAAGAAAATTCATAGAAAATGAAATAAGAGTTATTATAAATTTTGTTTTACTCCTTTTATTTTGTAAATATTATTTTTCATATGGATTTTCCTTAGTTTTGTTGGAAAGAAGAAAAAAGCATGACACTTTTTCATTAGCCAGAGCATAGAAAACATATGTAGTGATGTCTTAAACTTAAAGGAATAAGTTTAAGACTCCTAATTTAAAAATATAGTTCTTTTAGCAATTTAGTTTATAGTTATTTTACTGATTTAAAATAATATTTGTAATATCTTTCAATTATACTCTTATTTTGTAACCAAAACCATTACGTTATAATTGTTACATTGAACAGTGGTATTTTAATATATAAACGTGATGATAAATTTTTTGAATGGATGAGTTCTAAACTAAATCAGCAGAGTAGCAAAATTGAATATATGGATGTAGAAAAATGTAAGAAATGGTAAGTTTTAGGTTGTTTAGGTAAGTAGTAGATAATTGTCTTAGGTTGCTTAAACCATATGTAAGTAATTTAAGTAACATGATGTATAATTTAAGTGATAAGTAATAATTTATAATTGAAGTTAAAGAAATGTTAAAACATTTTTTCTTCTAAAAATTCATATCATTTAAGCATCGAAAGTGATATAAATATTTATTTATCAACATATTTAATGTAAAAAAACTGGGATTCATTTATAATTGTTTTGGAATTATAATTATTTTAGATAGATGTGTAATTAATATTAAAATGTTATCGTTGTATGCATGTTATATATATATATATATATATATATATATATATAACGTCCTGTTCTCGATGGATCTTGATTAGGAAGTTTATATAGTTTTCATAGATTATGTAGATATATTTAGAATGATGTCATATCTTAAATAATTATAATAAACATTATATTTGTCTCAACATAAATAGATATTTGTAACGTATATATATATATATATATATATATATATATATATATATATATATATTTTTTTTTTTTTTTTTTTTTTTTTTTTTTTATTTTTTTTTTTTATTTATTAACATATTTATATTTGATTTCATAATAAATATTTCATGTCACCTTAATATCAAATACATAATTAAGTTATCTAAGATCTTATATTATAGGTCTAAAATATGATAGTTGTATAAGTATGATTGTAATTGATAATGATGATAGGATGTATTATTTTATATTTAATTTAGTTAACTCACCTTTACTTGTTTATTGTATATAGAGACCGAGCGATTTTGTCATTAAAAGAGGTCTTTGAGGAATAGGGAAGGAAGACATATTTAAACTGATCTTAGCCTCTTCTACTCCTAATCGCGTTTGAGGTATTGTCCGTTTTGGAGTTCGGTTAATCTGAGCGGTTTTGTCCTCAAGAGAGGTCTTGGAGAGTTAGGGAAGAAAGGTGTATTTAAACTGACCTTGACCTGTTTGACTCCTAAGCGACAGCGCATATTTAAATTGACTTTGACCTCTTCGACTCCTAAGAGACGATGCCAATACTCCGACCTCAAGTTTTTTTAGATGGCATCGCTAGGGTTAATCACCACGTCCAATGTATTGTCTGCTTTGGAGCTTGGTTACTCCATTATGGTTTTGTCCTTAAAAGACACTTAAGTGAATTAGGAGAGAAAAGTGTATTTAAAGTGACTTTGATCTCGATTCCTAAGCGATGTAAAATTATATGATATATCGGAATAATATAGTATAATATGAAAGACATATTTTATAGCTGCATCAACTAACATGGTAGCAATAATTTTTGGAGGATGTTACAATTAATAATTTATACAAAATTAACAAATAATTTCCATATATGTAAAACTTAATAAATTATATTTATTAAATTATTATAAACAGTTTAAGATTTCATTAGAAGGGTAAAAGTTAATCAAAAGATATAAAACAGTATAATATTTAGTTAAAAATTATACTCTTATAATATAATTTCTCATCATATATGTTTTTTTTTTTAGTTCCATGAGATTTAGTCATCTTTTAATATTTCTTATTTTTTAATTATTTAAAAACTACTATACTTATATTTTCTAATCATTTATAATTACTTCATTATATATTTCGTTATAAGAATATTTTATATAAATATTTAAAAACAAAAGAAATGAGGTGTAATAGTAATAAAGAGTGAATTTAACTTAAGACGCGTGGCTAAAGAAATTTGTTTTCCCCAGGTACCACTGAATGATATAGAGAAACCAAGAAATAAAGATTGCATTGTGTCTTCTTCTCCTTCTCTTACCTGTGATGGCACATGCCTTTTAATTCAAAGTTGCATTAACAACATTGTCTAATATAAGTTCATTGCACATTACTGTCAGGTATATTATTATAATGAGTTGTTTATTTATTCTGTGTAAGTTTCTAGAGACAAATCTTGACCATTTTACATGTAGTAATTTCTTCCAAAATATATAAGGACCCGAGACACTGAAATTGACCATAAATTCATGTATTACGTGTTCATCTTTAATGCATAAAGTCATTTCAATGGAAAATGTCAAATTATGTTGGTTATTGGAATTAAATTCAAGTTTATAAATATAAGATTAACATCTTAATTTTTTTCTCATTATGTTGAAGTGACACGAACTTTATTATTTTAAATAGTAAAAATAAAAAAATTATCAACTAAATAAAATATTAATTAAACTATAAATTTTATAAAAGATTAATAAGGTAAAAATGGAAAACATATTAAAAGTGATGTTCACAAAAAAATAAATTAAGATCACAGCCATAAACATGATACTAAATTCATTGAGAATAATAGAAGTTTTTCTTACCAAATTTGACATCAAGACTTGTGTTTGGATGAAAACAAAGTCAATAAAAGTGATGAAAAATTATATTTACAAATGTTTTATGATAGTTTTTGTTTTTTTGTTTTTTATACAACATTGTTGTTGTTTAACATGATTTGCTCTATCACAAAAACTTACATAAATTAGGATAGAACTATTTTAACTTGATCTAAAACATTAAATATTTACTTTTTTATTATTTGTAACAGTTATATTTAACTCAATAAAACTGTTTTTGATTAAGAAAAAAAAAAGAGTATAGCATGTTAATACAAAAAATAAACAATACATCAGTTCCTGCAAACTTGCCAAGTAAAAGGCTTTTCTCGTAATTTCAGGAAGGTCCTTTTTGTTTTTGTAATTCAGATCACAATCTTTTGGTGTTAAATTTTAAAATCGAAGAACTTTTAAGAATACTATTTATACTATATTATCAGCCCAGAATTTCTTAGCTTTTTTACGGAAAATTCAATCGTATTTGAGAGATGTTTTTTGTTTAAAATTTTGAACCTACAGTTGAGTATTCCTTTTAGATTTAATTTTTTTTCCGTCATTAGATTTTTTTGCCTATATTTTTTTAACTTTTTGCTTCTTAATAATATTTTTTTCGTAAAAAATATTTTTTATTTAATACCAAAATATAAATTATATAATTGATCACGAAGAAAGAAATATTAAAATTATTCTTTTACAATATTATTAACGTTGGAAATATAAAAAGAATAATATATTTATAATCATAATATTTTTAAATTTCATATTACTTATATCATGTTATCAATATAAATTTTCAATTTTTTTAATTGAGATTATGGAAGGGTTATTTTTTAATAGGCATTATCAAGATTATTATTTTTTTATTTATTTAAGATGATATTATTTTTCAATATGTATTGGTAGAATATTTTATCAAAATTAACCAATGTGTCTTTATTATATCAATTATATTTTCTTACAATCTCAAATTTACTAAGATAATATTATCAGAGTTAATTATCGTATTAACAAACCCCTCAATCAAGGTCGAATAAAAATAAATTACTTTTAGAACTAATATTGCTATCACATTCGATGAAAAATCACTATCTGAGATATTCTAAAAGAAAGTTATTTTTTACTCTCTATCAAATTAGAGTTTATTTTTCATCGTAAATCAGAATTATTTATTACTCAAAGGTAGTCAATATTTTATCTTCCAACATTGACATAATTATTTTTTAGTCAATATTAGTAAAAGTCTTTTAACAAAAATAATGAGACTTTTTTTCTTTTAACAATGTAAGTTAGGGATTATTTTTTGATTGATATCATTAAAATTATTTTTCCATCTAATTTTCCATCTATATAGACTAATATTGTTTCTCATGTCAATGTTAATTTTAATTTTCTCTATCAATGTCAATGTTTTTTTTTTCTTTTACGTGAAGAATACTTTTACATCAATATTATCAATATTTTTTTTATTAAAGTTGGTTAAAAAACAAGTGTTAATATCGGTCAAGAAATATTTCAATTGAATGTTATTTAATATATATATAATGTGATGAATATACACAAAAATAACATGATTACATATACTTACGTAATAATATTATATATAAATTATTATTTTTAAATCATTGACTTACTTTATGTTTTGAGAAATGAGTGCAATTCTTCTAAATTCCATATATAAATTAGAAAAGAAATCAAATTTTCGATACATATCATATATAATTTTGTATATTGTACTTGATACAATATATATATATATATATATATATATATATATATATATATATATATATATATATATATATATATATATATAATGTAAATTTTTAACAATCAGCAGTTGTTATTATTATGCAGCGGGTATGAAGTAATGATATATAGGATCCTTAGACTATGCTTTATATTTATTTAATAAACTAATATTTTAGTGTAAAAAATCTTCAAATATATATATTTATCTTTTATAGTGAAAAGCAAATGTATTTTAAATTTACAACACGATACAATATTGTTTAGAAGATTGATCAATTTTAAAATATTAAAATATGATCAAAATAAATCTGAAAAATAGATTAAAAAGCAAGAAGAAAAATCCGTAACACCACTTTTTCATTAAAGAAAAAATCTTTAAAGCACGTTCGTTGAAGATAAATACTTTTTTAGAAAGTAGTACAGAACACTTTTATTTTAGATAATTATTTAATTTATATATAAAGATAATATTTACTTCTATATATTGCTTTAGAAGAAAAAGGTCCATAACAGTAACAACACAGGCCCACTAATAGTTGGCTTCACGCCAAGAATAAAAAATGCAAAAAGAATTAAAAAAAGAATCTAACGTATAACAAACCAATTTTAACATTAACCTACATTGACTTGTTTAGGTCGTTTTTGATGGCTTCACGTTCACAAGACTTACATTTCTCTCTGTAGTCCTTCCTAGGTTTTAGGATTCATTATTTTAACATAATGAATAAAGCAATAATATTTTTTAAAATTTGATTAAAATATTAAATGTCAATGTTTCACTAAAATGTTTTTACTTATTATTTTGTCATTAATCTTAAGCAAATATTTAGTAACGTCAGCATATGTGTAAAGATCACATTAAAGAATTGGTGTTTTAGTTTACTTTCTCCAATCAGAAGTATTACTTTTTAAGTGATGATAATTTAAACAAAGTTTTAGATAAACTGCTCAAATTCTCTATTAGTTGACTTTATTGAGTTTCTCTTCATCAAACTCATTAACACGCATTGAAGGATGCATGCACATGTTTCAGTTGACTTTGATGAATTGGTTTTCTTCGTTGTGACTAAAAAGAAGAACGTGGATGATGCAAAATGAAACCATTTGATTTTTCCTTCATCATAATGGAATGAACATTGTCGGTTTGAGATTACGTATGTTATCATTTGCTGCATTCTTTATATCTCTGTATGGAAAAAAGATAACAAAAATAATCAATTTTTTGTTTTGTTTTGCATTTTGGATAAGAAGCCACATCATACGCGACGTTATTTAAATTTAGATCTTATACAAATGTTGAAGTTTTTATTTTAATAATCCATTTTCTCGACTTCGGAAGGTCCCATATGTTCTACTGTTTTGTTTTCAGCTTAGCAAAGTCATTGATTATAATTGACATGGAATATATTGAACATATTCTTTGATTTTTTTTTCTTTCGTTTTAATTTGAAATTCTGAATTCAGACCAAAATAAAGTATTCTATTAATCTCATACTATACATAAGGATTTGACTTGTCTATATATGTGTTACTCGCTTTATCAATTCTCAGTATCTAATTATCCAATTAACACTCACAAATTAATTAAAAGTTAAATAACTAGTTGAAACTAAAAACCAAAATTAACTGAAGATGCTAATTTAGGGCTTTTTTCCCATTTTAGTAATTGATTAGAATGAGAGTCAATAGTATGTCATAACGATGGTACAAAGGATTTTTATATTGTAACTATCAAAAAAGTATTCATTATACCATAAATCTAATCAGGTGTTCTATATAAAATATATTATATTTAAAATATATCCTAAACACATATAAATACACATATATAAATATTTATAAAAGAAATAATAAAATAAAATTTTTAGTGTTTTTTAAATGTTACTCTTGTAGATATTTCTCTATTTGTTCATATACATAATATAATTATCATAGTTTACATAAAACTTATAAGAATATGCTATTGAAATAAATAAAATTTTAATATAAAAAAATATATTAAAAATACATTTTAACCAACATGTGATTAATTTAGTACTTAGATTTATAAGTAAATCTAAAAACTATAATATTAGAGTAACTTTAATACAACTCAACTCAAGTCATCCATTTAAATATATGTCATCGTATGTAAAAACTATTCTCTCAACCTCTTACTATTAATAAAACAAATTCTGTAGGTGTCAATATTTAACATACACAAACAATATAATGATTCACATATCATCTTAAATTTGTGACATCAATTTAAAAATATTATTTAAAAAAAATTATTTACATCTTTTTTTTTTCTTTTCAATTTTATTACTACCTTTTTATTTTTATTTTTAGTACATCAATATTTTAAGATTACTTTTATTATTGTTGTAGTTAATTTTATTAACATTATATTGATAATGTGTACTAGGTGAGATTTGAACTCAAGTCCCACATACACTAATAAAACTCAATTTATCACTAAATCAGAGTAATATTGTTATCATAATATGATTATTAGCATTCTTATTATAATTATTGTTATTATTATTTTAATTATAATTTCTATAATTAATAATAATACTAATATTAACATTATTAATAATATTTATAATATTAATAATAATGATGATATTATTAATAATAACAACAATTTTATTTAAATATAAATAATATTAATAATATCTAGTAATAATGTGATTAATAATATCTATAATAATATTAATAATAATAATAACAATATTATTAATAATATAGTAATAATATCAACAGTAATAATAATATAATAATATCAATAATATTATTAATTTTATTATATTAGTAATAATAACAATATTAGCATTTATAATAATAATAATTATTATTATTATTATTATGACAATAATTAATATGATTAATATTTATGACAACAATAATATTATTATATTAATAATAATAATAACAGTATTAAT
>Ga0209700_107028_pt1 | contig 16521 bp, 7 predicted proteins | sample SiratroredBW_FD_187528 | JGI IMG/M metagenome (GOLD analysis project Ga0209700, IMG submission 187528) | Root nodule microbial communities of legume samples collected from California, USA - Siratro red BW (SPAdes) (version 2) | ecosystem: Host-associated > Plants > Roots > Nodule | place: USA...
AAAATCCAATACAAAAAAAAAAAAAAAAAACAGACCTTTAACTACAATCAAACTTCATCAAAAGGGAGGAGAAATCAACTACAATCAAAGGAAAGACCTTTAACTACAATCAAACTTAAACTATAAAAACTATAACTAAAGGGGAGGAGAAATCTAAGAAAAAAAAAATCAAGACTCTTAACTACAATAAAAGAGAAATTTTAAGAAAAAAATAAGTTTGGTCAAGGATGTTAGAAAAGATGAGTAACAAACTATTAGTTTAAAGGGTAGGATGTTATTAACAAACTAAGTAGTTCAAAGGGTAGAATGTTATTTGCAGGGCGAATTAGTAATTTCAACACACTTTTCTTATTTTACTTATCATTCTTTAAAACTCCAAAGAATGTATGCAAAGAGATTAAAAAAACACAAAGAAATTTTCTTTGGGGTTGGAGATTGAATGGAAGAATATTTGTAAGCCAAAAGATGAAGGGGGGTTAGGTATTAGAGACAAAAATTTAATGTGACCTTATTGACAAAACGGAAGTGGAGGTTAGGAATGGGAAAACATTATTCGTGGAAGAATGTTCTGGAATCCAAATATGAAAGTTAAACGAACCTAAATAATTCAAATGCAGTTAAGATTGGATATTGGTGGTGGAGAGATGTATGCAAAGCATATGAGGACAACCATCTTGGACAATGGTTTGATGATAGTATACAATGGAAACTTGGCGTAGGAGATAAAATCAAGTTCTGGGAAATAAATAGATAGGAGGAAAATCACTGGTAAAGTCATTTTCAAGATTGTATATGATATCAAAATTTACTAATAAAACCATAAGGGATATGGGTGAATGGATAGAGGAAAATTGGGTTTGGAAGATACCTTGGAGTTGAGAGAGATTAGTTAGGGAAACAACACAAGAACAACAATTATTGCAGATTATAAAAAAAATATTAATCCCAAAACTAATGGTGTTGATGAATGGCTATGCAGGGAGATAAAGATGGATTTTTCACTGTTAAAACCTGCGAAGCTCGGACACAACGGTCATTAGTCGTTTTCCCGCGTCTGACACGCTGCTGACACAGACACACGGTGGAAGCGCGTATGACACCGCGTTGGAAGCAATTTTTTGGGCCAGACATGGCCTTTACTGCCGAACACACGGAGAAGAAACGACAGTGCACAAAGAAGAATAAATACGAAAACGAAAACTATACACAAACAGATTAAAACCATACACAAATAGATTAAAAACTAAAACAAACAGATTAAACCCAAAACATAATAACGAGCGGAAGAACACAGGCAGAAGAATGGAAGCAAAAGCATAACGAAGCAGTGGAAGTCTGGAAGAAAAGAAAGAAAGAAGAAGAGGCTCAGTCTGAAAACTAATCTCTGGAAAAAGATCCGAAAAGAAAAGAAAGAAAAAGGCAACGTGGAGGGGTGGAGGGGAGCATATCTGAATGAAGAAGAAGCACAGTCGAAGAAGAATGATCTAAAAAAGGTATTAGTTGTATAATTAAGTAATATTATATTATAATATTAAAATAATATAATATACTTTTTAAATAATATTATATAGATTTTAAATAATATTATATAGATTTTAAATTATATTATATTATAATATTAAATAATATAATATATGTCTTAAATTAAAATAATACGTTTGAAATTTTTTTATAATCATTATTAATATAATAATTTATATTAAATTATATTAACAATTATATTAAAAAATATATTACAAATTATATTAAAAAATATTATATTATATTATATTTTTTAAATTATTATTATTTATTAATTATATATATATATATATATATATATATATATATATATATATATATATATATCCATGTCCCGGTGTCCTATAATTTTTTATTTTATCGTATCCGTATCGTATCTGTGTCCATATTCGTATATGGGCTTCATAGGTTAAAACAACATACAATGTTTTGAAACGGGATTCAGTAAGTGAAAATAATGAAGCATTCACATATCTTTGGAGTTTGAAGATTCTATTGAATTCACTGTACTTTGGATGGAAAGTGATCTTTGAGAGATAGTAAATTTGTATAGAAGAGAAGTCTGGGTGGGAGACTTAAGGTGTGTAATGTGCAAGGAAAAAAAGGAAGACAATCTCACTCCTATTCTTTACCTGTGAAACATCTCAAAGGGTATGAAATCTATGTGATAAATAGGTAGGAGTCTCTTTTGTCAACACAACCATCAACTGACCAATTTTCAGAATTTCCATAGTTTACAACTAAATACAAAATAAAATATAGCTTGGAACCATTGGAATAGGCAGGGAATATAGATGTAAGAGATATTTAGTGTCGTGCTCAACTTGAAGCATGATTATAGATGAAATACAAAATATAAGAGGGATATTGTTTTCATATGTTGAATGGTACTAGTGTCCAATACAATGCCTCAAACAACTGTAATACGAAAAGATGAAAGATGTGTTTTGAATAATATTGTATTGTATTCTTATACCAATATTCATGTCTGACTACCCATAGAGGAAGTTGGCTCCTTGTTGGCCTATAGGTTTTCTATGTTGTATACAAGTTTTCTATAAAATGATAATAGCACACCATCAGTGGGTTGTTAGTCCTAGGATAAAGCATTTATGAAGATACGAAGGACACAAATCAAAAGGGAACTTACGCTTTTTGTGTAGTCTGGAAGGGTTCATGGTGATATCGGTGGAATAAATTTTGGATAATCCAGAGTGGATTGAGACGACTACAAGAGAAATGGCCAATAAAGAAAGTCCCAATGGCAAGGGTACCACATTCACAATACTAAGGACCAATTATGTAATACCATTCTGTTTCAAGGTTGTTTTAGTGGGGCATGGGACAAGAAAGAGCAAGAACAAATATCTCTTCATATGTGTAGTAACAACAAGACACAACACAACAACAAATTACAATAAAAAGACCGATAGGAAAATTACGAGTTACATGGCATGTAAGGAGTATAATGCTACTGTGGCAAAGGCACAAAACAAGAGTAGGGTTTATTTGGAGAAAAAACGTGAACCAACCTAGAACAAACTAGTGATTTAAACAAAGCGTATTTTTTTAAAGAGGTTTAAATATCTATACTATTATATATTTATTTTATTCTTCCATAAAAAAACATAGCTACATGCAATCACCTTCAAGCTCTAGACTGAGCTGGACCAAGAAACCACAACAGGAAAATCCTAAACCAGAAAAATGTCACAGGATTCAATATTTGATGAAGTCAAGCATTTGGATAGAAGCAAAGCCAAGCATGAAAGATGAAGAAGAAGACTTAGTTATTTTTTAAGTGGGTGTGAGTCAGTGTGATTGAAGGTTAAGGTGATCATGTGCACAACTGACAGGAAAATCTTTGGCATAGTTAAATGAAACTTAAAATTAAAGTAATCAAGCTGGGTAAAAAGGTTTTTAGCATAATCATTTAAAATTTCAGTTTTTAACAAAAGTAAATCGATTCTACTTTTAACAAATCGATTTATTCGCGCGTTGAATTCGAACTGACTTAACTGTTTTCAAAAGTTGTTTTGGTATTATTTTGTATTAAATACCTGGACGTACAAAGAAAATATACAAGAGAGAAAAATGAGAATACATATATAGAGAAATAAAAACAGTTTAGTTTTTCAAAGAACAAAGAATTGATTTTCAAGAATTCAAGACTTGAATTTCAAGGTGCCACTGGTGTTCTTTAAGATTCTGCACTCTTTCATCTTTACTGGAAATTAAGGAGTTTTTTGCAACTTAAATCTTGAACCTGTGTTGATTCAAGTGTTGCTCAGTGTTTTATAAATTATAATCTTTTGATTCAAATCGCAAATTTGTAATACTATAGGGTTTAGTATTGGTGAAATATGAAAATTTGAGTTAGCAGGGCGCAAACTTGAATATTCAGTGGTGATATTGATATTGTAGGGTGCAAGAGGTGTTTTTGATTGTAAGCGTGTACAATTGAGTATTTCATAGAGAAAATTTTCTTGCTAGGGTTGCAAGAAAGATTAGACGTAGCCCTTGAGGAAGGGTGAATAAGTATAAATTGCTTTGTGTGGATTCTCTTTGACCCTTCCCTCTACATTAGCTTTTGTTATCGTATCTTTTATTCATTTCTGTAATGCTTAATTCATTGCTTATTGATTAACCCATTTGCTCTTGCAAAGAATCACAGACTTGCAACATTGACCATATTCTGTTCTTAATTCATATGTAAATATTTCTATGTGTAACTCTGTCAATTTTGTTCTTTTCAAATTAATTCAGTTTGATTTTATCAAAACTGTTTGGATCAACACAATCTTTCAATAGCTTTTCTGCATTGTGTTGTTTACTTGATTAAATCTGGTGTTGCAATACATTGATTAACTTGATCGAGATGTTGCTTAATTCATTGACTACTTGTTGATTCTGCATTTCCCGATCAAGAACTCATTGTGTGAAAATTTGATTTTCTTGAAACTTCCAAAATATAAATCGATTTATTCATGTTCAAATTGATTGATTTTCTGTGTTGCACCTTAAATCATTGATCTTTGAGATTCTTGAAAACTTTCATTTTGCTTAAAACATTTTCTTTGCACCCAAAAATTTTGTAAAGTTCAATTCAACCCCCTCTTGAACTCATCCTGAAAGTATTTTCAATTGGTATCAAGAGCTAAGTCTTGAAAGTTATTCAAGTTTTGATCCTATGGTTAGGGAAAGCAGCCTTTTGCAGAGGGTGCTTCTATAAACAGAGCTCCTTTTATTCAGTAGGGTCAATTATCCCTTTTCGAAAATTAGATTGAAAACTTTCATTGAATCTCTTGATCGTGGTGTATAGGATGCAATTGTAAATGATCCTTATGTGTCTAAAACTATGATTGAAGGTCAAAATGTTGATAAGCCTTGGTCTGAATGGAGTGATTCTGAGAAGCTCAATTTGATTGTATGGCTAAGAATATTATAACTTCAGCTTTGGACTTAGATGAGTTTTTAAGGGTCTCTCAATGTTCTTCAGCAAAGGAAATGTGGGACATTTTGGAGGTAACTCATGAAGAAACCAGTTATGTGAAGAGGGCAAGAAAGCATGCCTTAATTTAGGAGTATGAACTGTTTAGAATGCAAGTTGTTGAAACCATTGCAGATGTGTAGAAAAGATTCACACATATAGTGAATCATCACATTGGACTAGGAAAGATCTTTGACAAGGAAAAACTCAACATAAAAGTGTTGAAGTGTCTTGATAGATCTTGGCAGCTCAAGGTCACTGCAATATCAGAGACAAGGGATCTTACCACATTGAGCACAATTGCACTGTTTGGAAAACTTAAGGAATATGAGCTTGAAATGAACAAAATCAAGGTGTAGGAAAACGGAGAAAGGAAAGCAAGAGGAATAACACTAAAAAACTGTTGCCCTGGGAGAAGAAAGTGAAATTGATTCCAATGAGGGCAGTGAAGTTGAAACCTTCAACATGCTAACAAGAAAGTTCAGCAAATTCCTAAGGAAGAAGGGAAAAGAGAAGAATCAACAGTCTAAAAGGGATATTAAGAAAACTAATTCCAATGCTGCTAACTTCACTTGTTTTGGATGTGAAAAACAAGGACATATCAAAATGGAATGTCCAAATCTGGTTCATAAAGAAAAGGATGTGGAAAGGAGAAAATTCAACAAAACCAGCAAAGGGAAAAGAGCCTACATAGCTTGGGATGAAAATGATTCAACAACCAGCTCTTCATCAAAAGAAGAAGAAAAGAAGATCAATCTGTGTCTATTGGCTAAAGAGCAATCAGAGGTAAGTAGTGCCAGCTCAAGCATTTCTTTAAATCAAGAAAACTACAGTACCTTGCTTCAAGCTTTTTTTGAAACAAGTGATGAAGTAAACAGATTGGCACTTGCAAACAATAAGTTGAAAGGTTTGAACAATTGGCTGAAAAAGAGAGTCCACTCACTGGAAGAAGAACTGGAAACTGTTAAAACTGATTTTGAACACCTAAACATGATTTTCCAGTCTTCTAACCTTGAGGGTGAATCCAACAAACCAGCCAAGTGTGAAAACTGTGAGGTGTTGCAAGCTAAAGTAAAATATCTTGTGAAAACCTCTTCATAGCTTGCCTTGGGGACTGCAAAATTAAATGTTGTTTTAGGTTTCCAAAATTGTGTGTTTGTTAAAGCTAGAATTGGATATAAACCAAAGTTTCAAAAGAAAACCAAAAGATTCAGCAACTTTTTTAAATACAGCAAAAAGCACAACTCACCCTTTCAAACTTGCTTTTATTGTTTCCATAAAGGTCATTCTGCTAGAAACTGTAGAGTTAGACTCTTTGATGTTCCAAATGGCCTAGTGAGGTGGATACCAAAATGCGATCATAACAGTTCTTGACCCAAAGTTAACAGGGTACCAACCTTTATTCATTAATCTGTTTTGCGAACTAAAGATGCAGCCAACAAGAAGCTTTGGTACTTGGACAATGAATGTTCCAAGCATATGATAGGGGATGCATCTTTGCTCACTGGACTGGTTATAAAACATGGAGAATTTTTCACTTATAGAGATAACAACGGAGGCAAAATAATTGGCTGTGGTGATATAGGAGTCAAAGGCAATCTGATCATACAAAATGTGCTGCTGGTTGAAGGCCTAAAACACAATCTGTTAAGCATTAAACAGTTGTAACAAGGGTCTGCAAGTCACATTTCAACCAGAGATATGCCTCATATCCAATGCAGATTCTAGGCAAACACACCTTGTTGGTAAAAGAGTTAACAATGTTTATATGTTAGACATAAACTGCATAAAATCTAAAATCAATTGCTTGCTGACTAAAGGTGATGAAACTTGGTTGTGACATAGATGCATTGTTCACATTCACATGCATCATTTAAATAGAATTGCATCTAAGGAACTCGTAATTGGTTTACCTAAACTCAAGTTTGAAAAGGACAAAGTTTGTGAAGCAAGTCAAAAGGGAAAGCAAACCAAAATGTCGTTTAAACAGAAAAAACTTTGTTTCAACAATTAGACTTCTTGAATTGCTTCACATGAACTTGTTTGAACCTTCTAGAACCATGAGTATAGGTGGTAATTATTATGGTCTTGTCATTGTAGATGATTTTTCTAGGTTCACACAGACATTATTCATAGTAACTAAGGATGATGCATTCGATGTCTTTAAGAGACTTGCAAAGATTATCCAAAATGAGAAAAACTGCACCATTGCTGCCATAAAACTAATCATGGGAGAGAATTTCAAAATGAAAGATTTGAAAAGTTTTGTGAAAAATTTGGTATTCAACATAATTTTTCATCTCCAAGAACTCCACAACAAAATGGGGTTGTGAAGAAGAAAAATAGAGCATTGAAAGAGATTGCTAGAACTTTGTTAAGTGAAACAAATCTTCCAAAATATATTTGGGCTGATGCAATAAACACTGCTTGCTATGTGCTGAATAGAGTTTTAGTACGACCTATTCTAAAGAAAACCCTTATGATTCTTGAACCTGTGTTGATTCGAGTGTTGCTCAGTGTTCTGTAAATTGTAATATTTTTTATTCAAATCGCAAATTTGTAATACTATAGGGTTTAGTATTAATGAAATCTGAAAAATTGAGTTTGCAGGGTGAAGGCTTGAATATTAAGTGGTGATATTGACCTTGCAGGGTGCAAGAGGTGTTTTTGATTGTAAGCGTGTATAATTGAGTACTTCATAATGAAATTTTTCTTGCTACGGTTGCAAGGAAGATTGGACGTAGCCCTTGAGGAAGGGTGAACCAGTATAAACTGCTTTGTGTGGATTCTCTCTGACCCTCCCCTCTGCATCAGTTTTTGTTATTGTATCTTTTATTCATTTCTGCAGTGCTTAATTCATTGCTCATTGATTAACCCATTTGCTCTTGCAAAGAATCACAAACTTGAAACATTGACCATATTATGTGCTTAATTTATACGTAAATCTTTCTGTGTGCAACTCTATCAATTATGTTCTTTTCAAATTAATTCAATTTGATTTTATCAAAACTGTTTGGATCAACACAATCTTTCAATAGCTTTTCTGCATTGCGTTGTTTACTTGATTAAATCTGGTGTTGCAATATATTGATTAACTTGATTGTTGAGATTCTTTGAAACTTTCATTTTGCTTAAAACATTTTTTTTTTTTTGCTTAATAAACTCAAAAATTTTGTAAAGTTCAATTCACCCCCCCTCTTGAACTCAGCCTAAAAGTATTTTCAAAAAAGTGGGAAGTAAAAAGAAACCAACAATAGAGGAAAAGAAACCAACAACAACAAAGAAGAAACATTCATAAAAGGGGAGAAGAAACTTGAAACAGACGAAAAAACCAAAGCTACGAAATTGCAATCAAAAGGCCTATTCTTTTATATACTCAAATCAAATATGGACTCTATTGAAATTAAAAAAAAATAACTATTATTATCATTACATGATGTCATATCTGTTAAATGGGATAAATCTAAAAGATAGCATCAATGGGACGCATCCATGCATGCAAAATTGAAAACATGTAAAAAAAAAGGAAGAGACTCCCTATACCTATGGCTTGGACACACTTTTTAAAATGGCATGTATCGACTACTAACATATGTACGTACAAAATGTGTTACGAGTGTCCAATTCAAAAGATACTTTTAGGTTTTTGACAATTAAACAATTCTAATACGATTTCAACACAAATTTAAAAAAGGTAAATATAGTGATTTTCTAAAAGCTCGTAAACTTAATGTACAAGTTTATATCATTATTATAAAAATAAATCTTATATGTAATCAGAAATATTTAGATTATATATGTTTCTTTTCACTTTCCTATACACTTTTTAAATGGTGTGTTTATGTGTTTAACACGTATCGAGCACTGACACACATATTAGTGAACATTTAATCAAAAGACATCTTTTCAAGTCTTTGACAATTCAACAACTTTTAATATGATTCTAACATAATTTTAAAAGAGGTAAATATAGTGATTTTCTAAAAGCCCATAAACTTAATGTATAAGTTTCTGTTATTATTATAAAACTAAGTCCTATATATAATCATAAATATTTAGGTTATATATTTTATTTTCACTTTTTAGATTTTAGATAGATAAAATAGATTTATTTTTGTTTTATTATATAGCTGATTTTGAATTCATGAATTTTGATTATCAATTTATATAATTCATAATAATGTAATATATAAATTCGTGTCTCCATATCCTATATTTTGAAGATTACACGTGTTGAAATGTGTTTAGTGTTCATGTTAATATTTGTGCTACATAGATAATAAGCTTGACATGCGTATGTATACATATAATGAAGAAAGATATTCATTGCAGATACATAAAAAAACCAAAGAGTATTCCATAGGGTTTTTTATGGCACCCCACGTCAACCATATTCTCCTCAATCAACCTCCTTGTAAGCTTTCTCAAGAGTAGTAAGGTTCTTGCCAACCTCTGAGAATCCACCCTTTTTTGCCTTTACTCACATACCAGTGCACAAAGGTCTTCTTAGCATACATATGGTCAAATTTCTAGTCAAATGCGTGAAAAAACCTCAACAACACTGATGGAATTGAGGTCATGCCCACTACCCTCTGCACCTTGACAAGATCACCACCTGGAATAAGAGTTGGAGGTTGTTAGTTGATTAGTTAGTGGGACACCAATCCTCAAATTAAATGGTGCACTTGGTTTTGATACTTCTCAAGTTGCATTAACGCCTTAGGCACCAAATCACTTTTGTACATGAGACAACAAATCATATATTTCCATAACACAGATCACACTTAGCCATCATGGATGATGGTTCAAATGCATTGTTCGTGATTTCACCAATTGAGGGTTACTTATGGTGAACTTTTCCAACTGAAAAGCAAGACAGTTGATGGTGTAGGTAGGATGTTTTGTGTTGATATATCTAAATTAGAAAACATTTGGGTGAGCAAATACAAGCATTACCAAAGAAATTTGGGTTAGCAAATGTGAACAATGAAAAGGATGAGTTGATTCCTGGTAGGATGGAGAACAATTGGAGAGTTTACCTTGATTATGGACGACTGAACTAATCATTGATAAAATATTGGAATGCTTGATAGGTAAATCACGTTATTGTTTCTTAGTTGATTATTTGGTTATTTCTAAATATGTATTGCACCAAAGGATCAATATAAGATTACTTTTATTTATCCTTTTTACACCTTTGCTTATAAGAGGATGTTTGTTGATTTATGAAATTCTCTTGGGACTTTCCAAAGATACATGATTAGTATTTTCGTTGATTTACTTGAGCATTACAAAGAGGTTTTTATGGATAATTTTAGTGTCTATGGCTTCTCCTTTGATGCATGCTTAGATAGTAGTTTGAGTAAAGTGCTTGATAGGTGCATAGGACAAACCTTATTCTGAATTATGAAATTTCATGGTAAAACATGGTACAGTCATATGCCACATTAGTCTCTAGGAAGCGCATAAAGTATATGTTATTTCAGTTTTGTCTTACACCTGTTGCATGGGATAAGTTTGATATTCTTAAACATGTAGGTTTTTATTGTAGATTCATTCAAGACTTTAGCTAAATAACGCTTTTGTTGTCCAACTTGTTGCATAAGGATTCCATATTTGAGTTTGGAGAGAGATGTTAAAAGCCATCAAGAAGACTCTAACTACTAAATCCATTGTTCAGCCGCCAGTTTGGACGCTTACGTTCGAGTTAATGTGTGATGTATCTAACTATGCACTGGGAAACCTTGGCATAACGGGTTGGTAAGTTGTCTGATGTGATTTTCTATACATCTAGGACTTTGGATGCATCACAGGTAAATTACACTACTAGTAAGAAAGTGTTCTTAGCAATTGTTTTTGCATTAGATAAGTTTAGATCTTATTTGTTAGGTTTTAGAATAGTTGTTTTTATTAATCATATTGCTTTAAAGCTTCTTTTAAGAAGGACAAATTAAAAATTTAGGATGGTTAGGTGGATGTTATTTTTCCAAGATTTGATTCGAATAGATTGAACCGATGTAAACAACCTCGTATTAGTCTTTTTGAGTTGTATTGCAAGAGCAGAGGATGCATTTCCCATCCAGGATGACTTTCCGAATGAGCAAGTGAACTCCTCTTACCCATTGATCAGTTGATATTGTTAATTATCTTGTTGCATCTATTTTTCCACCCCTTACCTTTACATGCGAGCAATGCCAGAAAGCAAGAGTGACCATCATTAGCAGACAACAGATACCCAAGAATCTATGTTATATTGTGAGACTTTTTATGTGTGGGGTGTTAATTTTGTGGGTCCATTTCTTTTTTCATTTGGTTTTGTATACATATCTTGTTTGTTGTTGACTATGTTTCTACGTGGGTAAAGGCTATTGCACAAGGACTAATGATGCTCAACGACTAATGACGCTCCAGTTGTTGGGGATTTTGTTAGGCATAATATTTTTTACGGGTTTGAAGTGCCTCAAGCAATCATTGGTAATAAGGGGACTCACCTCTATAACTGGTCCATGGAGACATTACTAAATAAGTATAGGGTGGTGCATCGAGTTAGTACAACATACCACCTTCATACTAATGAATGCATTATTAAAGAAGTATGTTGGATTTTAGTTTGTTGGTAGGTAGTTTTCTACTTATTTAACTCATTCTCTATTTCTCCTCTTTTTTCTTTGGTTTATAGTTTTATATTTCTTCTTTAATGTTATTCTTACCTTAGCCGCGTTACAAGCTTATGAAAAGTCCTTTTGCTCTTTATTCTTATATATTTCAAGTAAAGTAATTTATAAGCTTGACAAGTCCATTTCAATTAGAGTAATTGGGAAGCTAGGAAAGTCTATAATAATGATTCTTTTCATTATCTGCCTTTGAGTGTAAATATAATCTTAAATACTTGAAAGAAAAATATTATTTTTTATTCATAATTTAATTTAATTTTAATTCATAATTTAATGTAATTTTAATTCTTATTTACTTTTATGTTTTGAAATTTCCTTTTAATATTAATTGATATTAATACAATGATTGACCACTTAACTTTCATATATACATTTCATTTATTCTATATTAAATTGAAACTGGTATATGCTAAAAGTCCTATATTATGTAATCCCTAGTGTTTATATACCAAATTATTCCCCCAAGTATCAAATTGTTCAGCAGTATTATGTGTTTACCTTGACAACAACTTTTGGATCCAGGATTTGAATCGTGGACAGAAGTTTAGCAGCAAATGGAACTGACCTTTGTACTTGACTGTTCTTGAATGTCACTGCTAAAACTATATTACTGCAGAAGTATTTACCTCATTGAATGAAATATTCAAAGCACTATAATGTTGTAACCTATAATGTCTTGTGAGATTTTTTTTTAAAGTTACATCAAAATTGTCATAATCTTATACTTTTTCTACTAAAAACAATGACTCTTTTCGGGTATAAACTCATTAGATGAAGAGATGTTATTTGTAACTATTTTTTTATTTTATTTTATTTTATTTTCTTTTGTTGATCAATTCATTAATGAATTGAATTTCTTCCATCATTTAATCTTTGCAAATCAACATCTTTATTTTTACTCCTTCACATGGGTGTACCAGTGTATAATCCCACCATACAATTCATGTTATTGATTGTGAGATTCAAATATTGATTTTTCTCTAAACTATATACCTCATTAACTTTTGTGATAAAAAATCAACAATATTAAGATTAATGATCCAAAATCAACAAATCATTTGATGAATCATAGGAAAATTTTAAGAAATTCCTCTTTTAAATCAGATGAATGATGAATGTTTGTTTGGAATAATATATAATATATTTGACCACATCTGCATACAATCATAATAGAAATAACTCTGGATTAGATAATTTTGTAGGAGATTTTCTTTCATGAAAATTTGTAATAATTTAATTTTAGAATATTGGATATTACTTTTAAAATATTTATTGTGATAAACTCTTATTATTGAATCAGTGTCTACAAATGTAAACTCATAAAAGATCCTTGTCTTATTTAAGTTGCAAGGTCATTAAAGTGTTGAGGGAGAAGTTATTACCTATATGTTGAGGGTTACCTGTAATTCAGGGTTTTTTTAAGGTTAGTATTGGAAATACCTATGATTTTTCCGTGAATAATGAGGATTTTGGAGTATTGGAGGTTGAAGAGTTGGTTGTTTAAGACGTGGGAATACTAGTTGATTAGAAGGTTTTTGTGGTAAAATCTCTTAATCTCTTGATCCTACATGGATGTTGGTATATTTTAGAGAGTTATATTTATTTTGAGAGATTAAAAGATTGAATGTTGGTAATGGAGTTTTGATAATATTTGATAGGTATTTAAAGTCTTGGTAGGGCTTAATGATATTAAAGGAATTTTGATGTCTGTAAAAATTCTTAAGTTAAAAAACTTAGAAGAGAATTTTTTTTTTCTTTTATATTCTCAATATCAAAATCCGAACAGGATAATAAACTTTGCCATCTTGTAGAAAAGTATGTTTAAAAATCAAATCTTGAACATTTTTAATTAAGGCATTAGGAGTTGCCTTATAATCAATTCTAATTAAAAACTTTTTATTAAACAAATCGTCTTGAAATTTTTGAAGGCATAAAACTTCATCTGACAATTTGTTCCCTTTTTGAAGGCATAAAACATCTTACAATTTGTTCCGTTTTGAATCATTTGAAATTTTTGTTTTAAAACCCCTGTAATCCAATTCTGATGCATTAGTTTTTATTATTAAGAGGAATATCTAAGCAAAGCAATCTTTTAACTAATTTTTGTTGGATTGTTTCTCTCCTTATGATGTCAAAACCCATTATGTTTTGGTGCGTCTATATATATGACAAACCCAATATAACTGTGTGTGGAGAAGTGTGTGAGCAACCGTTTTGAAGAAAAAAGAGAGGTAATTCACAGCTACTTCCTATAGCAACCTGTGTTGGTTGTTTTGAAGATCCAATGGTGAAACCTTGTCTGATCGAGCTGTAATTTTTATTGAAGATTCCTCACTCATATTTCTTCAATTTGAAAGGTGTGATTGTCTACTGGAGGTCTGTAGAACTGTCAGGAATTTTGTGAAGAGCTGTTGTCCGCAGCAAGTTTCTGTTATCGTCAGTCTTGGTTGTTTTGGAAATCCAGTAGTTAGTTGTTTTGGACGGTCGGATTTGAGATCAGAGTTGTAGTTTATTTCCAGAAAATTCGTGAATGTTGTCTATTTTTTTGGTGACGAAATTCTTGAACTCTTTCTTATTAATTTCAATTTGTTGATATTTTTGAGCCATTGTTGGTGACCGTTTTGAGGATTAGGAAGAGTTGTATTGATATGCTATGTGATTAATTTTGTGAGACTCATTGTACCTTTGTTTTAGTATTAGTGAAATATTTACCGTCCTATGGGTTTTGAGATGTTTTTCCTACGTTAATGATTGATGTTGATTTATTCTTTTGTTTTCGAATGCATATTGGTTTTGTTTGAATTGATTGATTGCGATGTTTTCATATTATTATGATAAAAGTGAATTTTATTGCTTCCGTCTCCCATTGATCTATTTAATAGTTAAGGTCATATATTTATTCCATGTTATTGATTTTTTTTTTTAAGATATAATTTATACATCCTAAAAAATCTGTTATTATTTTCTTTTATTTCATTTGAAAACGCAAATTCTAAATACCTCTGCATCGGAAATAGTTACTCAATCTGATTTTTGTTTGAAATATTTTCATTCTTCTAATATATACTATTGTTCCATTTTCTTTAATTAATTTTATACAATTTTATATATGAATAAAATATATCATTTATAATATTTTGAAATTCTTCATAATATTTTAAAATTCGTTAGAGATATTTTTTTAATCGTTGTAATATTACATGATGACCAAAAGCTATTATAAAGATTTTATATTTATGTTTTTTAACTAATGTTTGATAATATCTGATTTCATATTACATTTTAAAAGTATTATGATATTATGTATTCTTTTAATCAAATTATTTTTATTTAACAAGGAATATTTAATCCATTTTAATAGATTATTTAAAGGTTTATTACTAATTACCAATCTTATACTACCTCATTCCAATTCAGAGAGTGCACAATATATTTTTTTCCAATACCAGAGGTTGTAAAATAATATTAATAATGCTACAAAATTAAAAATAATATATTCATGATTAAAATGCTATTTAAAATATAATTTAAACTGATAATACTTTTAATTAATAAGGATATAAAAAGTAAAGAGATTGCTGTGTATATTTTAGAATAAACTATTTGAAAATATAGTTAACGCATAAGAGATGAATTTTGAACAAAATAATAAATAATTCATTTTAAAAATTATAGATTAACAAATTTAAATAGAAATAGTAAAATCCAGATTTAAAAGTATTGGTAAAGAAATCCAAATTTAGATTAATCGACGTCAATCAAAACTAAAATCTACAAAACGATTTAAAAATAAAATTTAATTATTACAATAAATAATATACAGATATTAATTATTAAAAAAGTTGTCAATCGTAGAATTTACAGTAACAACAATTAATATTAAAATTACAAATTTATATAATTTTAGTTTTATACAGTTCACAAAATAATTACATTTATCGCTTAAAAATAAATAATTATAACTTAAGACAGCATGTATTCCATTTAACTATAATTACTTACTTTTCTTGAGTTTAATATGTTTGTATCTAATGTTATAATAATTTAGAACTTGGTGCTTAAAGAATTTGGTTCACAACGCACTAACTCATCCTTCCGCATCTTTTATCTCTGTTAAGTAAACAAACCATCCAAGCAAAGCATTATTTGTAGAAATAGACATTTATCTCTAGATATTTTGGACATTATCAAATGGACTGTTCTTGATTGAAAATGTTCCCATTATTTGCAGTAGAATGTAGTACAACCACAGCACCATAATACAGTCTCCAAATCCTTGCAGCTTCTGTCGATGCCACAGTAGGTTGTTAAAAATAGGTAGTGTCAAAAAACCAAAAATAAAAAAACCAAAGGGTCGACCTTGATTATATCCTCTCTACTAAAATTGGATCATTCCTAGCTGTTAAATCCACTGCTTTGGGTTTTCACTAGGAAACCTAATTCCATCATCAATAATCTTCCCACTTCAGACACAAAAATAGAGGGTGTTATCCTGACCGGGAAACCAGAACAGCATCCACTTATATACAGAGTGCTTCCCTTGGCTATGGATGCAATAAAAGATAAGTCAAATCATTCCAATAATTCATTGGGACATGAAAGAGAATGCACCTGCCCAAAAAGAACTATAAAATATCAAATATGAAGAGTGGGTTTAGTGCTAAACAACATTCTACTGTTAGGTTATCCAAGGCGAAAAGCAAACACTAATTTTAGACACTCCTTATAAGTCAACTGCAGTGTATTTGCGTCAATACTACATTCTGATAGTAAATATCTTCACACTAAGTAAAATATGGGACCATTTGAATTGAGTTTTTTTTTTTTTTTCTTAGT